>BFBZ01000160.1_pt1 | contig 89315 bp, 87 predicted proteins | sample 1888401 | NCBI WGS metagenome assembly BFBZ01 (sample SAMD00112614, study PRJDB3348) | symbiont metagenome | host: Chara braunii
AAACTCGTTCGCCATCTTCAAGCTCCACTCTTCCTCAGCTTGAATCATCAATGGCATACGAATTCAACAGGTTGATTGGGTTTCGACCCTAGAGCTTGCCCATCGCGACGGCCGTGTCGGCCATGCGGTTGGAGAAGCCCCACTCGTTGTCGTACCAACTCATCACGCGCACCAGCGTGCCGTCCATGACCTTGGTCTGGTCCATATGGAAGGTCGAGGAGTGCGGATCGTGGTTGAAGTCGATCGAGACGTTGGGGGCGTCGGTCCAGCCCAGGATGCCCTTGAGCTGGTTGGCGGCCGCGAGCTTCACGGCCTTGTTGATCTCGTCCTTGTCCGTCTTGCGCTTGGCGACGAACTTGAAGTCGATGACCGAGACGTTGGGCGTCGGAACGCGGATCGACACGCCGTCGAGCTTGCCGTTCAGCTCCGGCAGCACCAGGCCGACGGCCTTGGCGGCACCGGTCGAGGTCGGGATCATCGACATCGCCGCGGCGCGGCCGCGATAGAGATCCTTGTGCATCGTGTCGAGCGTCGGCTGGTCGCCAGTGTAGGCATGGATCGTCGTCATGAAGCCGTGATCGATGCCGACCGCATCGTTCAGCACCTTGGCGACCGGCGCCAGGCAGTTGGTCGTGCACGAGGCGTTGGAGACGACGATGTGGTCCTTGGTGAGCTTGTCGTGGTTCACGCCATAGACCACCGTGAGATCGGCGCCGTCGGCGGGAGCCGAGACCAGCACGCGCTTGGCGCCGGCAGTGACGTGAGCCGAAGCCTTGTCCTTCGACGTGAAGATGCCGGTGCACTCCAGGGCAATATCGACCCCAAGCGCCTTGTGCGGCAGCTTGGAGGGATCGCGCTCGGCCGTCACCTTGATCTTGCCGCGGCCGACGTCGATCGTGTCTCCGTCGACCTTCACTTCGCCGTTGAAGCGGCCGTGCACGGAATCGAAGCGGAAGAGATGGGCGTTGGTCTCGACCGGGCCGAGATCGTTGATCGCCACGACCTCGATGTCCTTGCGGCCCGACTCGATGATGGCCCGCAGCACATTGCGGCCGATGCGGCCGAAGCCGTTGATTGCAACCCGAACAGCCATTTGGTCCCTCCGTTATTGTGTCAGTTGACGCGCCGCGGCGGCGATCGCCTCGGCGGTGATGCCGAAGTGCTTGTAGAGATCCGAAGCCTTGGCCGACGCGCCAAAACTCTTCATGCCGACGAAAGTCCCCCTGGTGCCGAGCCAGCGTTCCCAGCCGAAGCCGGACGCCGCTTCGCAGGCGACGCGCACGGTGCCGTCGCCGCCCATGACTTCCCCGCGATAGGTATCGTCCTGCGCCTCGAAGAGTTCCCAGGACGGCATCGAAACGACCGCCGCCGCCAGGCCTTCCTGGGCAAGGAGGTCGCGCGCGCCGAGAGCGAGTTGCACTTCGGAACCCGAGGCGATCAGCCGGATCGGCGCCGAGGCGTCGCCGGCCAGGATGTAGGCGCCGCGTGCCGAGCGATTGCCGTCACCGGCATCGCGCACCGTCGGCAGGTTCTGGCGGCTGAGCGCGATGATGCTCGGGGTCTTCTTGGCCTCGAGGGCGATCTGCCAGCACTCCGCCGTCTCGATGGCGTCGGCCGGACGCATCACGTTGAGGTTGGGGATGGCGCGCAGGGCGGCCAGATGCTCGACCGGCTGGTGCGTCGGACCGTCTTCGCCGAGCCCGATCGAATCGTGGGTCATCACATAGACGACACGCACGCCCATCAGGGCGGAGAGGCGGATCGACGGGCGGCAATAGTCGGTGAAGACCATGAAGGTGCCGCCGTAGGGGATGACGCCGCCATGCAGCGCCATGCCGTTCATGGCAGCGGCCATCGCATGCTCGCGGATGCCGTAATAGACGTAGCGGCCGGCCGGATCGGCCGCGGTCAAGGGCTTCAGCGATGCCGTCTTGGTGTTGTTGGAGCCCGTGAGGTCGGCCGAGCCGCCGATCGTGTCGGGCAGCACCGGGTTGATGACCTCGAGCACTTCCTGGCTCGACTTGCGGGTCGCCCAGGACGGCTTGTCGTTGGCAATCTTGGTCTTGAAGGCGGCGACCGCTTCGCCGACGGCGGCGGGGAGGTCGCCCTTCTGGCGGCGATCGAACTCGGCCCGATCCGCCTCGGGCAGCTCCGCCAGCCGCTTCACCCACTTGCGGCGAGCCGACTTGCCGCGCGCACCGACCTTGCGCCAGGCGCTGAACACCGGCTCGGGGATGTCGAACGGGCCGTACGGCCAGCCGAGTTTTTCGCGTGCGCCGGCGATCTCGTCCTTGCCGAGCGGCGAGCCATGGGTGGCCGCGGTGCCGGCCTTGGTCGGTGCGCCGTAGCCGATCACCGTCTTGCAAGCGATCAGCGACGGCTTGTCGGTGACGTTGCGCGCCTTGCGGATCGCCCGCGTGACGGCCTCGGCGTCGTGGCCATCGACCGAGAGCACATGCCAGCCGGCGGCGGCGAAGCGCTTCTTGTGGTCTTCCGAGGTCGAGAGCGACGTTGGACCATCGATCGAGATGCCGTTGTCGTCGAACAGCACGATCAGCCGGCCGAGGCCGAGATGGCCGGCCAGCGTGATCGCCTCCTGACCGACGCCTTCCATGAGGCAGCCGTCACCGGCGATCACGTATGTGTAGTGGTCGACGACATCGCGGCCGAAGCGCGCCGCGAGCGCCCGTTCGGCGAGCGCGAACCCCACGGAGTTGCCGAGGCCCTGGCCGAGCGGTCCGGTGGTTGTCTCGATGCCGCTGGCATGGCCGTATTCCGGATGGCCGGCGGTGCGGCTGCCGAGCTGGCGAAACTTCTTCAGCTCGTCCAGCGTCATGTCGGCGTAACCGGTGAGATGCAGCAGCGAATAGAGCAGCATCGAGCCGTGGCCGGCCGAGAGAATGAAGCGATCGCGGTCGGGCCAATGGGGTTCCGAGGCGTCGAACTTCAGGAATTTGGTGAACAGGACGGTGGCGACATCCGCCATGCCCATCGGCATGCCGGGATGGCCTGAATCCGCCTGCTGTACGGCGTCCATGGCCAGGGCCCTGATGGCGTTCGCCATGTCACGCGAAGCGGCGGTTTGCTCGGTCATTTTGTCCTTGTGTCTTAGGCCTTTTTCGACGGCGCGCAACATGCCGACCACCCTTTGGCGCGTCAATGCGCAAAACCGCCCGCGAAACCAACATATTGCGGGCATTTGCCCGTACGTGGGCCAAGATGTTGACCGCTCACAGGCGCTCAACTTATCTTCCGCCGATGGAGCAGATGCAGCCGGGCAACCCACTGCCATCCGCTGGCGGGCAAGCGGTGTCCAGGGCAGCCAGTGTTAAGGACCGCGTCGACGTTGCGCTGAGCCGTCTCGAGACCATGGTCGACGAGCGGCTGAGCGTCGAACGTCTGCGTGCCGACGAACTCGCCGAGCGACTGAGCAAGCTTGAACGCCAGCACGACGAATTGAAGAGGGTCGCGATCGAGGTCGAGGGCCGTCTCGAACGTGCGATGGAGTACATTCGTTCGCTGCTCGCGGCCGATCAGCAATAATGGTCACGCATTAAGCTCGACAGTTAACCCCAGCCATGGGGGTGCGTCGTCGAACGTGACGTGGCAAAGTGAGTCTCCCCTCAGACGCCGGATACGGCGCAAAAAACAGGAGACGCGGAAAATGCCGCAGGTTTCGATTCAAATCGCCAATCGTACCTACGAGCTCGCCTGTGGCGACGGCGAGGAGGCGCGGGTCCATGAGCTGGCCGCCTATGTCGACGAGAAGGTGAGCGAGCTGCGCCTGCAGCTTCCGCCGGCCACGCCCGAGGTCAAGCTGCTGGTGTTCGCCGCCCTTCTGCTGGCCGAGGAGAGCCGCGAGGCGCGTGGCATCGCCAAGGCCGCCGAAACGGCACGTGCCACGGCAACGGACAGTGCCGACACGCTGGCGACCGCGCTCGAAGAGCTGATCACCGCCCGCGTCGACAAGATGCAAAAGAAGGTGAGCGGCGCCGCCTGAAATCAGGCGTAACGCTGGTGCCCCGCATTGCGATGGCCGCCCCGAATGCCTAGATTGAGGTCGGGGCGGATCTCTGCGCGGTGCGAGGCTCGCTTAAAACCCCGGGGCCAATAAGAACTCCTGGGAACTGTCCCTGGCCCTGACCCTGGTCTCGGCCACACGGTGCCCACCTGCTTTTGCAGGCCTTGGAGGTTCTACGAACCACGGCCCATCGTGGAGCCGCCCCACTTCAGGCTCGCCTGCCGATGACCCTGACGAACGCCAAGTCGACGATGCGCCAGGCGATGTCCGCCTGGCGTCGGGCGCTCGATGGCGAGGCGCGACAAGCCGCGGCTCATGGCTTGGTCGCGACCATGCAGGCGGAGAAGCCGTTTGCCGTACCCTGCACCGTTTCGGGGTTCTGGCCGATCAAGGACGAAATCGACATCAAGCCGCTGCTGGTCGACCTGCGCGGCGCCGGCTGCAGGCTGGCGCTGCCGGTGGTGCAGGGGCGGGGCCAGCGTCTGCTGTTCCGCGTCTGGCAGCCGGGAGATCGCCTCGAACCCGGCGTGTTCGGGACGCTGCAGCCCTCGGCCGACCATGAGGCTATCGAGCCCGACGCCCTCTTGGTGCCGTTGCTCGCCTGCGATCGCGAGGGATGGCGGCTGGGCTATGGCGGCGGCTTCTACGATCGGACGATCGAGGCGCTGCGGCGAAAGCAGGAGATCACGGCGGTCGGCGTCGGCTTCGACGGCCAGGCCGTGGACGAGGTTCCGCATGGCCCCGACGACCAGCGGCTCGATTGGCTGTTGACCGACAGGCGTGCTTCGGCCTTTGTCTAGGGCATGAAAGTCATGTTCTGTGGCGATGTCGTGGGCCGGGCTGGTCGCGACGTCGTGCTGAAGGAAGTGCCGCGGCTGCGGCGCGAACTGGGTCTCGATTTCGTCGTCGTCAACGGCGAGAACGCGGCCGCGGGCTTCGGGATCACCGGCAAGATCTGCGCCGAGATGCACGAGGTCGGCGTCGACTGCATCACCACCGGCAATCATGCCTGGGATCAGCGCGAAATCATCCCCTACATCGCGCAGGACAAGCGCCTGCTGCGGCCGATCAATTTCCCGCCCGGCACGCCAGGCTGGGGCGCCAACCTCTTCCAGACGCCGCGTGGCCAAAAGATCGTCGTCGTCAACGTCATGTGCCGGCTGTTCATGGACGCGCTGGACGACCCGTTCCGGGCTGTCGAGGCCGAACTCGCCAAGTACGCCCTGGGCCAGACCGCGCATTTCATCCTGGTCGACGTCCATGGCGAGGCGACCAGCGAGAAGCAGTCGATCGGCCATTACTGCGACGGCCGGGCCTCGGCCGTGCTGGGCAGCCACAGCCACGTCCCGACGGCCGACGGCTGGGTATTGCCAGGCGGTACGGCCTATCAGACCGACGTCGGCATGTGCGGCGACTATGACAGCGTGATCGGGATGAAGAAGGAAATCGCCATCCAGCGCTTCATCCGCAAAATGCCGGGCGAAAGACTGGCGCCGGCCGACGGCGAGGGCACTTTGTGCGCGGCTGTTGTCGAAACCGATGACCGGACCGGCCTGGCCCGGTCGATCCGGCCGATCCGGCTGGGAGGGCGGCTGGCAGCCACCATCTAGCCTGCAGCATCTTGTATCTCACAGGCGGTGCGCATAGCTATTAGATGTGTCTTGAAGACGGTCATTGACGGCCTGGGGAAAAACCGGCATCCTTTTGAAGTTAAACGGTTTTTCGCCGGTACGGCGACTGTCTTCAAGGTTAGAGGGGGCGTCGGAATCTAGGTTCCGACGTTTTTTAGCGGGGGCTTCGGCCCCCGCCTTTTTTTGCTCCGAGCCCTTCCAGAGCAGTCGCAAGCCTGCCAAAGCCCACGAGAAGTGGTATAGCCGGGCCTTCTGATCACTTAATCTGGTTGTCGGGCCATGGCAGGCCATTCCCAATTCAAAAACATCATGCACCGCAAGGGTCGTCAGGACGCTGTGCGGGCGAAGATCTTCACCAAGCTGATCCGCGAAATCACGACGGCAGCCCGTCTGGGGGCAGCCGATCCGGCGTCCAATCCGCGCCTGCGCGCGGCGATGATCGCGGCGCGCGAAGCCAATATGACGCGCGATACGATCGATCGGGCGATCAAGCGCGGAGCGGGCTCCGATGCGGACGCCAACTACGACGAGGTGCGCTACGAGGGCTATGGCCCGGCGGGCGTCGCGCTGATCGTCGAGGCGCTGACCAACAACCGCAACCGCACCGCCGGTGAAGTACGCTCCATCTTCTCCAAGCACGGCGGCAATCTCGGCGAGTCGAACAGCGTCTCCTTCATGTTCGACCGGCTGGGCGAGTTCCGCTTCCCGCTGTCCGTCGGCTCGGCCGACGACGTGCTGGAGAAGGCGATCGACGCCGGCGCCGACGACGTGGTGAGCGGCGAAGGCGAGGGCGCTGTCCACGAGATCTACTGCGCTCAGGAGAACTTCAGTTCGGTGCGCGAAGCGCTCGAGAAGTCGCTGGGCCAGCCGACGGCGGCCAAGCTGATGTGGCGGCCGAAGACCACGGCGCCGGTCGAAGGCGAGACGGTGCAGACCCTGCTCGACCTGATCGCGGCGCTCGACGACAACGACGACGTCCAGAACGTCTACGCCAATTTCGAGGTGTCGGACGACGCTCTGGCCAAGTTTGCCGCCTGAGCCGGGTGGAATGAGACTGATCGGCCTCGATCCCGGTCTGCGCCTGACCGGCTGGGGAGTGATCGAGGTCGACGGCAATCGGCTGCGCCATGTTGCCCACGGCGTCGTCAAGGTGGCGACGACGGGCGCGCTGGCGCAGCGGCTGAAGGAACTGTTCGACGGCGTCTCTGCCGTCGTCGAGGCGCAGCGGCCGGCCGAGGCCGCGGTCGAGGAGACCTTCGTGAACGTCAATCCGGGTTCGACCTTGAAGCTCGGTCAGGCGCGCGGCGTGGTGCTGCTGGCGCCGGCCTGTGCCGGCCTGCCGGTCCATGAATATGCCACCAACCTCGTGAAGAAGTCGGTCGTGGGCGCGGGCCACGCCGACAAGCGGCAGATCGCCATGATGGTCGGCCGCCTGCTGCCGGGCGTCGAGGCCAAGGCCGATGCCGCCGACGCCCTGGCCGTCGCGATCTGCCACGCCCATCATCGGGCCCATCGTCAACTGACGGCGCGCCACATCGTGGCCGCCCAATGATCGCCCATCCATGATCGCCAAACTGAAAGGCCAGGTCGACTCGGTCGATACCGACAGCGCCGTCATCGACGTGGGCGGCGTGGGCTATCTCGTCTCGGCGTCGGCTCGGACCTTGCGCGATCTCACGGTCGGCGGGCCGGTGGCCGTGCTGGTCGAAACCATCGTGCGCGAGGACGCGATCGCGCTCTACGGCTTCCTCGAGACCGCCGAGCGCGACTGGTTCCGCATCCTGACGACGGTGCAGGGTGTGGGTGCCCGCGTGGCTCTGTCCATCCTGTCGACCCTGTCTCCGAACGAGATCGCCCGCGCCATCGCCGCCCAGGATCGCGCGACCTTGAGCCGACCGGCCGGCGTAGGCCCCAAGCTCGCCGCGCGGCTGGCGACGGAACTCAAGGACAAGGCGGCCTCGTTCGGCATCGTGCCGGCAGCAGCTGCACCCGCCAATGCGGCGAGCCCGGCGGCGGCAGGCGGCGGTTCGATCAACGAAGACGCCGTCTCGGCCCTGGTCAATCTCGGCTACAAGCGGATCGAGGCCTTTGGCGCCGTGGCGCGCGTGACCCAGCGGCTGGGGGCTGAAGCCAAGCTCGATGCCGTGATCCGCGCCGGCCTGCAGGAGCTTGCGCGATGAACGCTCAACTCGAAAAAGGCGGCGACCGGCTGATCGCGCCCAAGCGCGCCGAGGAAGACGCCGCGGAAATGGCGCTGCGGCCGCAGACGCTCGACGATTTCATCGGCCAGAAGCAGGTCCGCGAGAATCTCAAGATCTTCATCGCGGCGGCCAAGGGGCGCGGTGAGGCGCTGGATCATGTCCTGCTGCACGGCCCACCGGGGCTCGGCAAGACGACGATGGCGCAGATCGTCGCCCGCGAGATGGGCGTGGGCTTCCGCGCGACCTCGGGGCCGGTGATCCAGAAGGCCGGCGATCTCGCGGCCCAGCTCACCAACCTGCAGCCGCACGATGTGCTTTTCATCGACGAGATCCATCGTCTCAATCCTGCAATCGAAGAAGTCCTCTATCCGGCGATGGAGGATTTCCAGCTCGACCTGATGATCGGCGAGGGACCGGCGGCGCGCTCGGTGCGCATCGAGCTGCCGCCCTTCACCCTGGTCGGTGCGACCACGCGGTCCGGTCTGATGACACGGCCATTGCGCGAGCGTTTCGGCATTCCGCTCCGCATGGTGTTCTACGAGCCGGCCGAACTGGAGACGATCGTCCAGCGCGCCGCTCGCGTGCTCAAGATGCAGATGGCCAAGGACGGCGGCGCCGAGATCGCCAAGCGCTCCCGCGGCACGCCGCGTGTCGCCAACCGGCTGCTGCGCCGTGTGCGCGACTTTGCGGCGGTCGGCGGCAGCGCCACGGTCGATGCCAAGGTGGCCGACGCGGCGCTGACCCGGCTGGAAATCGACGGCCGCGGCCTCGACGGTCAGGATCGCCGCTACCTCGCCTGCATCGCCGAGAATTATGGCGGCGGCCCGGTCGGCGCCGAGACCCTGGCGGCGGCGTTGGCCGAGCAGCGCGACGTGATCGAAGACGTGATCGAGCCCTACCTGATGCAACTCGGTCTCCTGATGCGCACGCCGCGCGGCCGCCTGCTCTCGGAGGCGGGCTACCGCCATATCGGCATCGCTGTCCCCAAGGCGCAGAAGCAGCAGTTCGACCTGCTGGTGGGCACATCGGAGGAGGAGGGATGACGCTTCCGACCTCCGGCAGCGTGGCGGACGGCGTCCATGTGCTGCCGCTCCGGGTCTATTACGAGGACACCGACGCGGCCGGCATCGTCTACTACGCCAACTGGCTGCGCTTCCTGGAGCGCGGTCGTACCGAGCTGCTGCGCCTGCTCGGCCAGGAGCACTCGGCCCTGCGCGATGAACGCGGAATCAACTGGGTCGTCCGCCGCTGCACCATCGACTATCTGAAACCCGCCCGCCTGGACGATACGATCGAGATCGTCACCAGCTGCGGCGAATTGCGCGGCGCTTCGCTGGACATGCTCCAGCACGCGCGTCGCGGTGAAGAAACCCTGGTTCGCGCCGAGCTCGTCGTTGCCTGCATGGGCGACAACGGTCGGCCGGTCCGATTGCCGCCGCACGTGCGGACTGCCTTGTCCCAGGTCGCTGTGAGTGGGAGCCCCGCCGAGACATCCCTCGGCTCGCCCCGCTCGCGCCATATTCGGATATAACCCTTGGATAAACGGAGAAACTAAATGGACGCGTTTGCGCAGGTCGCCGGTGCCCCCCTCGGCGGCGGCACGGGAACGATCGACATGTCCGTGTACGGCCTGTTCATGCAGGCCGACTGGGTCGTCAAGGCGATCATGATCCTGCTCCTGCTGGCCTCGTTCTGGTCGTGGGCGATCATTTTCGAGAAGGTGCTGCGGCTGCGCTCGCTGAAGCGCAGCGCCCAGGCGTTCGAGGATACCTTCTGGTCGGGCGTGTCGCTCGAGGACCTCTACGATCGCGTCGGCGCCAAGCCGGACGATCCGATGTCGAGCATCTTCTCGGCCGCCATGCGTGAATGGCGCCGCTCCGTTTCCAAGGGGCTGGCGGCCAGCGCCACCGCGCGCGCGGCGCTGCGCCAGCGCATCGAGCAGGTGATGAGCGTCACCATCCAGCGCGAGATGGAGGCGATCGAGAAGCGGCTGGGCTTCCTGGCGACGGTCGGCGCCAACGCTACCTTCGTCGGTCTGTTCGGCACGGTCTGGGGTATCATGAACAGCTTCAGCCACATCGCCCAGTCGAAGAACACCTCGCTCGCCGTCGTGGCGCCCGGCATCTCCGAGGCGCTGTTCGCCACGGCGATCGGCCTGGTCGCCGCCATTCCGGCGGCCGGCGCGTACAACATCCTGTCCGGTCAGGTTGCGCGCTATGCGCAGCAGCTCGAGGCCTTCGCCGGTGAGTTCATCACCATCCTGTCGCGCCAGCTCGAGGAACAGGTCTGATGGCGGGCATCATCCCGGCAGCCGGCGGCGGGTCGACCGGCGGAAAATTCCGGCGGCGGAGCTATACGCCGATCGCCGACATCAACGTGACGCCGCTGGTCGACGTCATGCTGGTGTTGCTGATCATCTTCATGATCACCGCGCCGCTCCTGCAGGTCGGCGTGCCGGTCGATCTGCCCAAGACCAGCGCCCAGCAGGTCGGCGGCAAGGACGAGCCACTGGTCGTGTCGGTGAATGCCCAGGGTGAGGTCTTCCTCGGCGAGACCAAGTACGACGTGGCGGAACTCGGCGCCAAGCTGAAGGCCGTGCACGAGGAGAAGCCCGACCAGCGCGTCTTCATGCGCGGCGACAAGGCCGTAGACTACGGCAAGATGATGGAAGTCATGGGAGTCGTGATCGAGAGCGGCTTCCGCCAGCTCGGTCTGCTCGGCGAACAGGCGCAGGCGCTCGGCAAGGGGATGGGCACGGTGAGCCCGGCTCCTGCTCCGCAGGCACCGGCGGCACCGCGCGGCGGCCAGCAACCGGCCCCGCAACCGGCACCAACGCCGCGGCGCTAGCAGGAAAAGGGAGACAGGGTAGGGGATGTTCGGTCATCACCCCGACAGTGCGGAGATGCGGACACCGGCCATCGTGTCGGCGATGGTGCATGTCTTCGTGCTGGGGGCGGCGATCCTGAACCTCGACTTCTTCAGCAAGCCGCCGCTGATGGAGCCCGAGCCGGTGATGGTCGAGTTCGAGGCGATCGACAAGAAGGCCGCGGCGCCGACGGTGGGCAATCCGCCGCCGCAGCCCAAGGACGCGCCGATCGCCCAGGAGACCACCAAGGCGCCGCCGCCCAAGACGGCGGATCCGCCGCCGGCGCCGCCCACGCCCAAGCCCGACGTCGCGCAGCCCACGCCGCCGCCGCCCAAGCCCGAGGAAAAGCCCAAGACCGAGGCCGCCAAGCCGGTTGAGGACGTGGTGGCGATGAAACCCAAGGAGCCCGAGCCGCCCAAGGTCGAGGAGAAGAAGCCTCCCGAGCCGCCCAAGCCGGCCGAGGTGAAGAAGCCCGAGCCGCCGAAGCCGCCGCCGCCCAAGCCGCAACCTCCCAAGCCGGATCGCGTTGATGCACTTCTGGATGACATTCTGAAGAACAAGCAGTCGAACCAGAAGGTGCAGACACCCGAGCAGCAGCCCAAGCCGGTGCAGCAGATCACGCGCCAGGCGCCCGCCGCACCCAATCTTGCCGCCGTCGTCACGGCGAGTGAGATCGAAGGCGTGCGCCAGAAGATCCGGCCGTGCTGGAACACGCAAGGCGGGGCGCGGGATCAGGCGATGATCATCACGCTGGTCGTCGACATGAATCAGAACGGCACGCCCGTGCAGGCCTCCGTGCGCGACACCGGCCGCTATCACAGCGATGCGGTCTATCGCGCCGCGGCCGATGCCGCCTGGCGCGCCATCATGAATCCGCGCTGCCAGCCGTGGCCGCTGTCACCGGAAAAATACAACAGTTGGAAGACGATCACTTTCAACTTCGATCCCCGCGACTACTAGGTTCCCCTCAGGCTATAAACACGCCCCATGAAGACGAGGTTCGAAATGAAACTTCCCCGACGTTTGACGATGATGGGCGGTGTCGCGCTTGCGGCCGGTGCCGCGATGCCGGCGCGCGCGCAGCTCACGATCGACATGACGCGGCCCTCCTTCGAGCCGGTGCCGATCGCCATCGTCGACTTCAAGGGCGATGCGGTCGGCGCGCAGATGGCGAACGTGATCCGCAACGACCTGCAGAACAGCGGCCTGTTCCGCGTGATCCCGCCCAGTTCCTACATCCAGCAGAACGTCGACGCCTCGTCGCCGCCGCAATTTCCGAGCTGGCGCCAGATCGGCGCGGCCGGCCTCGTGGTCGGCCAGGTGACGCAGTCGGGCGGCAGCATCAAGGCCGACTTCCGCTTGTGGGACGTCATCGTCGGCAACCAGGCGACCGGGCTTTCCTTCACCAGCCAGCAGAGCAACTGGCGCCGTCTCGCCCACATCATCGCCGATGCGATCTACAAGCGGGTGACCGGCGAGGACGGCTATTTCGATACGCGCGTGGCCTATGTCTCGGAGTCCGGGCCGGGCAACAACCGCACCAAGCGCATCGCCATCATGGATCAGGACGGCGCCAACAACCGTTACATCACCGATGGCCGCACCATCGCGCTGACGCCGCGCTTCTCGCCGACCCTGCAGGAAATCGTCTACATGGCGTACGGCGAGAACAACACGCCGCCGCGCGTCTACCTGCAGAACGTCGATTCGGGCCGCCGCGAGCTTCTGGGCAACTTCCCGGGCATGAGCTTCGCCCCGCGCTTCTCGCCCGACGGCACCAAGGTGGTGATGAGCATCTCGGCCGACGGCAACAGCGACCTCTACGAGATGGATGTGCGCGGCCGGCAGTTGCGCCGTCTCACCAACACGCCGGCGATCGACACCTCGCCGTGCTACTCCAACGACGGCTCGCAGATCGTCTTCAACTCCGACCGCGGCGGCGCCCAGCAGCTCTACGTGATGAGCGCCGGCGGCGGCGGCGAGCGGCGTATCAGCTTCGGCGAGGGCCGCTATGCCACGCCGGTCTGGTCGCCGCGCGGCGACTTCATCGCCTTCACCAAGATCTCGTCGGGTGGCTTCGGCATCGGCGTGATGCGGGCCGACGGCAGCGGTGAGCGCATGCTGGCCAGCGGCTTCCTGGTGGAAGGTCCGACATGGGCGCCGAACGGGCGTGTCATCATGTTCTTCCGCGGACAGCCGAGCGGCGGCGGCCGCGCTGGTGCCGTCTCGTTGCACCAGGTCGACATCACGGGCCGCTTCGAGCGCCAGGTTCCGACGCCGACCGACGCCTCGGATCCGGCCTGGTCACCCTTGATTCCGCAATGACGGAATATATGATCGTTTTTGTCGACCCGAGCGTAACCTGCGCCCGGGTCGATTTTGTCAGGGAGTGGATCGACATATGCGCATGATCAAGGCTTTGACAGCCATCGCGGCGATGATCTTCGTCGTCGCCTGCAGCAGCAACGACCAGCAGCAGGCTGCCACCGCGTCCACGACCGTGACACCGGGTTCGGTGGCGGATTTCCGTCAGAATGTCGGCGACCGCGTCTTCTTCGCGACCGACATGTCGACCATCAACGACGAGGGCCGCCAGACGCTCAATCGCCAGGCCGAGTGGCTCAAGAAGTACACGAACTACCAGGTGACGGTCGAAGGCCATTGCGACGAGCGCGGCACGCGCGAGTACAACCTGGCGCTCGGCGAGCGGCGTGCGAATTCGGCGCGCCAGTACCTGATCGCCCAGGGCGTGCCGGCGGCCCGCTTGAAGACCATCAGCTACGGCAAGGAGCGGCCGGACCCCGTCGGTTCCGACGCAGCCGCCTGGCAGCTCAACCGCCGCGCGGTCACCTCCCTTCAGTAAGGGCCTCGGACCTGATTATAGAGACGCCGGTCGCCCAACGACCGGCGTTTTCGTTTGGAGGCAGGTCGGCCATGCCTGAAAATGGCCGCGTTTGCTCTGAAACTGTCGCCGGTCATGAAAATCCTCACGTCGCGCTTCCTCTTCCTGCTCGCTTTCGCCCTGCCGACGGCTGCCGCCGCGCAGCGCGCCGATCCCGTCTACATCGAGGACAGGCTCAATCAGCTGCAGCAGTCGCTCACGATGATGACGGGCCAGATCGAGCAGCTTCAGTACCGAAATGCCCAGTTGCAGCAGCAGCTCGAGAAGATGCAGGCCGACTACGAGTACCGGATCGACCAGATCGAGAAGGGCGGCGGCGGGCGTCCCGGGCCGCGGCCCGGCGGACCGGCCGCCGGCCCCGCTGCGGGCCCTGCGGCCGGACCGGCACCGACGCCGCATGCCGCTGCACCTCCGGCAGGCGGAGCTGCCGCTGGCGGCTCCGTCGACCAGATCTACGACGATGCCTTCAAGAAGCTGCAGGAGGGCGACTACGCCGGCGCCGAGCGCGGCTTCAAGAACTTCCTGCAGCGTAGCCCGCAGAACAAGCTCGCCGGCAACGCCCAATACTGGCTGGGCGAGACCTACTACGCCCGGCGCGACTACCAGAACGCGATGACGGCCTTTGCCGAGGGCTACAAGGCCTACAAGACCAGTCCCAAGGGGCCGGACAATCTGCTGAAGCTCGGCATCACCATGGCGGCGCTCAATCGCAAGTCTGATGCCTGCGCGGTGTTCTCGCGCTTCAGCCAGGACTATCCGCGCGCCACCGATCTGCAGAAGCGCCGGATCGATCAGGAGCGCCAGAAGAACGGTTGCGGGTGATCGATCAAGCAGCCGGAGCGGATTGAGGGGCCAGCGGGATCGTTCCTCCCCATTCGTATGGGGAGGTGCCCCTGTAACCAGGGGCGGAGGGGTCAGATTCGTTGTTCACAGTCTATGAGCGGCACTGGAGTGCCGCGCTCCCAGCAAAGATGCTCATGGCTGGGAGCGCGCGACTCCAGTCGCGCTCATGTGTTTGGGTGCAAGCGGGCATGACCCCTCCGCCCCGCGAGACGGGGCACCTCCCCATATGAATGGGGAGGAAAAGGCATGCGGTCTCGACGAGCCGGAATTCGCGCGCCTTATGGCGCCCTTCGAGCCTTTCGAGGCGCGGCCCGAGCTGGCTGTCGCCGTATCCGGCGGGCGGGATTCGCTCTGCCTTGCTTTGCTGGCCGATCGCTGGGCGCGTGAGCGCGCGGGGCGGGCGGTCGCCCTGATCGTCGACCATGGGCTGCGCGCGGAAGCCGCGGACGAAGTCGCAGCGACCCGCAACGTGCTGGGCGGGCTGGGGATCGAGAGTGACGTTCTTGCCTGGACAGGCCCCAAACCCGCGACAGGCCTGCAGCAGGCAGCCCGCGAGGCGAGATATCGTCTGCTGCGAGACGCCTGTCGTCGTCGCGGCATCCTCCACCTCCTGGTGGCGCACCAGGCCGATGACCAGGCCGAGACCGTGGCGATGCGGGCGGCGCGCAACAGCGGGCCGGATGGGCTGGCCGGCATGGCGGCCCTGATCGAGGGGCCAGAGGTCAGGCTGCTGCGGCCGTTGCTGGCGGTGCCACGCGAACGGCTGGCGGCGACCTTGCAGACAGAGCGCATTCTTTGGATCGACGACCCCTCCAATACCGACCTGCGCTTCGAGCGGGCGCGGCTGCGGGCGGCCGGCGGGGCGGTGGCGGTTCCGGCCTCCCGGGCAGGCCAGCGGGTGACCGAAGAGAGGGAAGTCGCTGAAGCTGCCGTGGCGCTGCTGGACCTCGGCCGGGACGACGCCGTGGCCTTTGATTGCGTGGCTTTTCGGAGTGTCTCGCTGGGTGTGCAACGGCGCCTGATCGGCCGGCTGGTCCAGGCTCTGGGCGGGGGCGATCATCCCCCTCGGCGGGATCGGCTCGAGCGGGCCTTGGTCCGACTCAAAGGGGAACCAGACAGGGGAAAATCCGGCCGCGCCGGTGATTTTACGTTGTCAAATTGCCGATTCGTGATCAGACGCGGCGAAAATGGCCGCCTGTTATGGATTGTCTGCCCTGAAAATGGCAGGAAGGGAGGACAGCCTCTCATTCCCGGTGCCTTTTTCGCTTGCGGCAGCGGGAACGCAACCCATCTTGGGGAATAGCCCTACCAGCGGAAGGCAAAAGTGAACCCGTTCAATCGAAACGCCGCCCTGTGGATCGTCATCGTGCTGCTGCTCGCGCTGCTCTACAGCGTGTTTCAGGGCGGCGCGACCAGGACCGCGGGCAATACCATCTCCTATTCGGACTTCGTGCGCGCCGTCGAGCAGCGCCAGGTCCAGGAAGTTCGCATCCAGGGCAATACGATCAGCGGCACCTTCCGCGAGCCGCGCAACGGCGTGCAGAAGTTCGCCACCTATGCGCCGAGCACGCCGCCGGACGATCAGCTGATGCCGCTCCTGATCAAGAACGTCGACCGCGTCGATGCCGGACCACCCGAGGAGGGCGTCAATCTCGGCAGCATCTTCGTGAGCTGGTTGCCGGTCCTGGTCCTTGTCGGCGTCTACATATTCTTCCTGCGCCAGATGCAGAGCGGCACCGGCCGGGCGATGGGCTTCGGCAAGTCGCGAGCGCGCCTCCTGACGGAGAAGCATGGCCGCGTGACCTTCGAGGACGTCGCCGGCATCGACGAGGCCAAGTCCGAACTGGAAGAGATCGTCGACTTCCTGAAGGATCCGCAGAAGTTCCAGCGTCTGGGCGGCAAGATCCCCAAGGGCTGCTTGCTGGTCGGCCCGCCGGGCACCGGTAAGACGCTGCTGGCGCGCGCCATCGCGGGCGAAGCCAACGTGCCGTTCTTCACCATCTCGGGCTCCGACTTCGTCGAGATGTTCGTGGGCGTGGGCGCGAGCCGCGTGCGCGACATGTTCGAGCAGGCCAAGAAGAACGCCCCCTGCATCGTGTTCATCGACGAAATCGACGCGGTCGGTCGCCATCGTGGTGCCGGGCTGGGCGGCGGCAACGACGAGCGCGAGCAGACGCTGAACCAGCTGCTCGTCGAGATGGACGGCTTCGAGTCCAACGAAGGCGTCATCCTGATCGCGGCGACCAACCGGCCGGACGTGCTCGATCCCGCGCTGCTGCGTCCGGGCCGTTTCGACCGCCAGGTCATCGTGCCGAACCCCGATGTCGGCGGCCGCGAGAAGATCCTCAAGGTCCATATGCGCAAGGTGCCGCTGGCGCCGGATGTCGAGCCGCGGGTTCTGGCGCGTGGCACGCCGGGCTTCTCCGGTGCCGATCTCGCCAACCTCGTGAACGAGGCGGCGCTGCGCGCTGCCCGTGTCGGCAAGCGTCTCGTCACCATGGGCGACTTCGAGTACGCCAAGGACAAGGTCCTGATGGGCACCGAGCGCCGCTCCATGGCGATGACGGACGAAGAGAAGCGGCTGACCGCCTATCATGAGGCCGGCCATGCCCTGGTCGCCATGCATGTCCCGAAGAGCGATCCGCTGCACAAGGTCACGATCATTCCGCGTGGCCGTGCACTCGGTGTCACCATGCAGCTGCCGGAACGCGACCATCTCAGCCACACCAAGCAGTACCTCGAATCGCGACTGGCCATCATGTTCGGCGGCCGCATGGCCGAGGAGCTGGTGTTCGGGCCGGAGAACGTGACGACCGGTGCGGCGAGCGACATTCAGGTGGCGACGCAGACCGCACGCGGCATGATCACCGCCTACGGCATGTCCGAAAAGCTCGGCCGCGTGCGTTATCAGGCCAACGAGCAGGAAGTGTTCCTGGGCCACGCCGTCACCCAGACGCAGAACGTCTCGGAGGCGACCGCCCAGCTGATCGATCAGGAGGTCCGCCGCCTGATCGAGGAGGCCGAAGGGCGCGCCCGGACCATCCTGACCGAGCACCTCGACGATCTGCATACGATCTCCAAGGCGCTGCTGGAGTACGAGACCCTGAGCAACGACGAGATCGGCCAGGTCCTGCGGGGCGACAAGATCGTCCGCGACGACACGGGCGGGGCAGGCCCCGACCGCCGGCGCCGCGCCTCGGTTCCGACCAGCTCGGGCCAGGGGGCAGGCACCGGCACGGCGCCGGGTGGCGCCAATCCCGAACCGCAGCCCGGCGTCTGAAGCCGCCGGATTGACGGCTCGTTTCGCGGGGCTCCCGCTCGATCGCCATCGCCCGCTGGTGATGGCGATCGTCAATGTGACACCCGATTCCTTTTCCGACGGCGGCGAGCGCCTCGACCCGGTGCAGGCCATCGAAGATGGCCTGCGCTTCGTCGAGGCGGGTGCCGATATCCTCGATATCGGCGGTGAGTCGACGCGGCCGGGCTCGCTGCCGACCTCACCCGAGGACGAGCTGAAGCGCGTCCTGCCGGTGATCGAAGGGCTTGCGCGGCAGGGCATCGGTAAGGGCAAGGGCCGGAGCCTGGTTCTCTCGATCGATACACGCCGCGCCTCGGTGGCGCGTGCCGCCCTCGATGCCGGGGCGAGCATCGTGAACGACGTGTCGGCATTGCGCGATGATGCCGCCATGCTGCCGCTGGTCGCGGAACGGCAGGCCGACGTGGTTCTGATGCATCGGCGCGGGCTGCCGGAGAACACCTTCGCAGGCCCGGCCTATGGCGACGTCGTCGAGGATGTGCGGGCCTTTCTGCTGGAGCGTGCGGCAGCCTGCGAGGCGGCCGGACTTCCGGCCGACCGTATCGCCCTCGATCCCGGCCTCGGCTTCGGCAAGAGCGTGGCCCAGGAACTGGAGCTGATCGCCGGAGCCGGACGCCTCGCCGAGGCGGGCTACCCCGTGCTGATCGGCTGCTCGCGCAAGAGCTTCATCGGCAAGCTGACCGGGATCGCCAAGCCGGCCGACCGCGATCCTGCCTCGGCCTGGCTTGCGGTCGAAGCCGTGCGCCGCGGGGCGGCCCTCGTGCGGGTCCATAATGTCGTTGCGACACGGCAGGCCCTCGCGGTCTGGGCGGCAATGAAGTAAATTCGTCACGATGCCTCGTACTCTCTTCGGCACCGACGGCGTGCGCGGACGCGCCAACAGCGAGCCCATGACCGCCGAGACCGCGCTGCGCATCGGCATGGCGGCGGGCCAGGTCTTTCGTCGTGGTGCCCATCGCAACCGCGCGGTGATCGGCAAGGATACGCGGCTCTCGGGCTACATGATCGAACAGGCTCTGACCGCGGGGTTCCTCTCGGTCGGCGTCGATGTCCTGCTGCTCGGCCCACTGCCGACACCCGCCGTCGGTTTCCTGACGCGGTCCATGCGGGCCGATGTCGGTGTGATGATCTCGGCCTCGCACAATCCCTACGAGGACAACGGCATCAAGCTGTTCGGTCCCGACGGCTTCAAGCTTTCCGACGCGGTCGAGGCCCAGATCGGCGCGCTGGTCGCCTCGCCGCAACAGCTGCAGCTGGCCGGCTCGCCCGATATCGGTCGTGCCCGGCGGATCGGTGATTCCGACGGCCGCTATATCGAGGCGGTGAAGGGCTCGGTCGCCAAGGCGCTCGACTTGAGCGGCCTCAAGATCGTCGTCGATTGCGCCAATGGCGCGGCCTACAAGGTGGCGCCCACGGTGCTATGGGAGCTCGGCGCCGAGGTCGTTCGGGTCGGCGTGTCGCCCGACGGCTTCAACATCAACGGCAATTGCGGCTCGACCCATCCCGGCGTCCTGCAGGAGCAGGTGGTGACCCATCGCGCCGATGTCGGCATCGCCCTCGACGGCGACGCCGACCGCGTGGTGCTGGTCTGCGAACGCGGCAACGTGATCGATGGCGACCAGCTCATGGCGACGGTCTGCGACCACTGGCTGCGCGAGGACCGGCTGACCGGTGGCGGCGTCGTGGCGACGGTGATGTCCAACCTCGGGCTGGAACGCTATCTCGCGGCCCGCAAGCTCGGCCTGGTGCGCACGCAGGTCGGCGACCGCTACGTCCTCGAGCGGATGCGGCGCGACGGCTACAATCTCGGCGGCGAGCAGTCCGGCCATATCATCATGACCGACTACGCCACCACCGGCGACGGGCTGATGGCGGCGCTGCAGGGGCTGGCTGCGATGGTGCGCAGCGGCCGGCCGGCCAGTGAGACTTTCCGCGCGTTCGAACCGGTGCCGCAGCTCCTGAAGAATGTGCGCGTCGCCAATGCCAATGCCGCCCTCGATGCCGATGGGGTGGCGCGGGCGATCGCCGATGCCGAGGCACGGCTCGGCAAGAACGGCCGCATCCTCGTGCGCAAGTCGGGCACCGAGCCCCTGATCCGCGTCATGGCCGAGGGCGACGATTCCGATCTGGTGCGCATCGTGGTCGACCAGATCATCGACGCAATCCCGCGCCCGGCTGCATAACGACGATCGGCATCACAAGCCGCGTAGCAAGAGGACGGTATGAAGGGGCGTGTTCTGATCATCGCCGGCTCCGATTCCGGCGGTGGCGCCGGCATCCAGGCCGACATCAAGGCCGTGACGGCAATGGCGGGCTTTGCCGCCACCGCGATCACAGCGCTCACGGCGCAGAACACCGAGGGCGTGCACGGCGTGATGGCCGTCGAGCCGGCCTTCATCGCCCAGCAGATGGAACTCGTCCTGTCGGACATTGGCGCCGATGCGCTGAAGACCGGTATGCTGCACAGCGCCGAGGTGATCCACGTCGTGGCCGCGGGGATCGCCCGGCATGCACCCGGCGTGCCGCTGGTCGTCGATCCCGTCATGGTGGCCAAGGGCGGCCATCGCCTGCTTCTGACCGAGGCCGAGACGGCGCTGCGCGACGTGCTGCTGCCGATGGCGGCGCTGATCACACCCAACCTGCCGGAGGCGGAAGTGCTGGCGGGCTTTCCCGTGCGCGGCGAGGCCGACATGAGGCGCGCCGCCGAGAAGCTCGCCGCATTGGGCGCCAAGGCCGTGCTGATGAAGGGCGGCCACCTGGAGGGTGACCGCGTCGTCGATATCCTGTTCCATGACGGCCGCTTCGACCGTTTCGAGGACAGCCGCATCAAGAGCCGCAGCACCCACGGCACCGGCTGCACCTTGGCGTCGGCGATCGCCGCAGGCCTTGCCCAGAAGATGAGCCTATACGATGCGGTGGCGCGGGCGCGGGATTATGTGCGCAAGGCCATCGAGACCGCGCCCGGCTTCGGCCGCGGGCACGGCCCCTTGAACCACGCCGTGACGGTCAGATCAGACGTGGTCAAATCAAGCTGGCGTCCTTAGCGGCCGCCTGACGCGGCGTCCATTTGCCGGCCTCGACCAGGCCGATGAAGGCGGCCAGCTCGCGATTGAAGGCGTCGGGCTCCTCGATGTTCACCGTGTGGCCGGTCTTGGCGAACATCGCCAGCCCGGCATTGGGCATCACCCGCTTGAGATAGAGGCTCGGCTGCAGGCAGGGATCGTCCTCGTCGCCGCAGATGATCAGGGTCGGCAGGTCGAGCTTTCGCCATTCCGCCTCGAAATCGTAGAGCGACGGCCGCTTGCCCTGGTAGTTCGCCATGGTGTTGGCGGCGCCGATATCGGGATGCTCCGAGAGGTGCTTCACGAACTCGGCGAAGCCGCGCGGATCCTTCTGCTTGAAGCGCGAGCGCGTCGGGTTGGTCGTGAGGCCCTGGGCATAGTTCGCCATGCCGTGCTGGCGGATACGCTCGGCCGTCGTCTGGGCATCCTTCTTGAACTGCTCGTGGCCCTCGCGGTCCGCCCCCGAGCCCACGCCGGCCAGGGTGAGGGAGAGGGCGCGGTCAGCGTAGAGGCGGCCGAAATGCGCGGTGGCGAAAGCGCCTTGCGACAGGCCGACGATATGGGCCTGGGCGATACCGAGGTGGTCCAGCATGTGCCGGGCATCGTCGACCGCCGGCTGCTGGCCGTACTTGGCGCCATCGGCCGGCACGTCCGAGCCGGGATAGCCGCGGAAGGAGTAGGTGATGCAGCGATGCCGCCGGGCGAAGAAGCGCATCTGCGGTTCCCAGCTCCGCCAGTCGCCACTGTACTCGTGGACGAACAGGATCGGCGAGCCGCTGCCGGCTTCCTCGAAGTAGAGCTTCACGCCGTCCGGCGTCGTGGCATGCGGCATCTTTATGACTCCTGGAACCATCGTAACGTTGTCATCCCGAGCGCAGCGAGGGACCTTTCGCGGCATTCCAATCCAGGAGGTCGGACCATGTGGGATTGGCCGCCTCTACCAGCGCGTCCTTCTTTGAGCGACGCCAGCCCTTGATTTGCTTCTCTCGTGCAATCGCTTCTTCTATCTGTTCAAACTCTTCGGCGTAGACCAGCGTGTTGACCCGATACTGCCTGGTGAACGCACACCTTTGCCGTCACGATGCTCCACGACGCGCCTGCCTAGATCATTGGTGACGCCGACATACATTACGTTCCGCTTCACGTTGGTGAGTATGTAGACGTAGTAGGTATACATTGATCACCAAAGGTCCCTCGCTGCGCTCGGGATGACAATTTTTCTGTCGCTAGCTGCCGAAACGTTCCAGGCGCTCCAGCACGAGGGGGATCTTGTCGTCCGTCACATTGGCGAAGGCCAGGCGCACGAAACGCTCCTGGCCGGCACCGAACATGTCGCCCGGGATGGTCAGCAAGTTCTCCTCGTCGGACAGCCGCTTGGAGACCTCGGTCGAGGGCTGGCCCGGGAAGGGGTGCTCGACGTAGGCGAAGTAGGCGCCGATGCTGACCAGCCGCCAGCGGTTCGAGCGTTGCAGGCCCTGACCCAGCATATCGGCGCGCGCCTTCAGCCCTTCGGTGTTCTTCCGCGCCCAGGGCAGCAGATGCTGGAGGCCGTAGAGGGCAGCCTCCTGGCCGAGGCGAGGCGGGCAGATCGACACGCAGTCCATCGCCTTCTCGATCTCAGCCATCAGCTTCGCACCGGCGGTGACGCCGCCCACGCGATAGCCGGTGAGCGCAAAGACCTTGGAGAAGCTGTAGAGATGGACCAGCGTGCCCTGCCAGTCGGGCTCGTCGAACAGCCCGTGCGGGCGCTCGCCTTCGGGCAGGAAATCCTTGTAGGTCTCGTCGAGCAGCAGGGCGATGCCGTGCTTCTTGGCGAGTTCGTAGAAGGCATGGATCGTCGCCCGCGGATAGACCGCGCCGGTCGGATTGTTGGGCGAGATCAGCACGATGGCGCGCGTGCGCGGGCCGATCAGCTTCTCGGCATCCTCGGCGTTGGGCACGGCGCCCGAGCCCGGCCGGAAGTCGAGCGACACCGGCTCCACGCCCTGCATACGCATCCACATGTCGTGATTGAAATAGTGCGGTCGCGGCAGGATCACCTGGTCGCCGGCCTGGGCGATGCTCATCAGGGCGAGGCAAAAGGCCTGGTTGCAGCCCGAGGTGATGCCGACTTCGTCCGCTCCGATCCGCGCGCCGTAGAAGGAGGAGAGGTGGGCGGCATAGGTCTCGCGCAAGGGTGCCAGGCCGAGGATCGGCGTGTAGCCGTGCATCGCCGGATCGAGCAGCAGCTCGCCGAGATGTTGGCGCATCTCCAGCGCCGGCGGATAGCCGGGCACGGCCTGGCTGAGATCGATCAGCGGTCGGTCGGCGGGGAAGGTGCGGCCCAGCACCCAACGCTTGGTCTCGCCGATCGGCGAGGGGGCAACGGCGGCGAGCCAGGGATTGGCGGCGGGAGAGATCTGCATCAGACGAAAAAACCTCGGTACTCAGTACATGCTGCCGCCGGAGCTCTTGGCGCCGGTGGTGTTGCCTTCACGCATTGCTGCAACCGTCGCCTTGGCGGCATTCACCAGCAGCGCGTTGTCGGCCAGGATGGTCGTGAACTGGAAGCCCCAGCCGATCGCCTTCTTGGCGTAGTCGGTCGAGCCGCAATGGATGCCGGCGTAGATCTTGTGCTTCTTGCAGGCCTTCACGATGGTCTGGATGGCGTCGACGATCTTGGGATCGGTCTGGTCACCGCGCGGCTCGCCGCCCAGCGACAGGCCGAGATCGGCCGGGCCGACATAAACGGCATCGAGGCCGGGCGTCGACAGGATCTCGTCGAGATTCTCCATCGCCTTCCTGGTCTCGATCATCGCAAAAGTGAGCACGGTGTCATTTGCGTGCTTCACATAGTCGGCGCTGTGCAGCCAGGCAGCGCGCGTCGGGCCGACGCTGCGATAGCCGACGGGCGCGTAGCGGCAGGCGCCGACGAAGGCCTCGCACTCGGCGCGGCTGTTCACCATGGGGCAGATGATGCCGAAGGCCCCGGCGTCGAGCAGCTTCATGATGATGCCGGGCTCGTTCCAGGGCACGCGTGCCAGCGGGATGGTCGGCGTGGTGGCGATGGCCTGAAACAGCGAAACCGCTGCCTGATAATCGATCAATCCATGCTGCAGATCGGCTGTCAGCGAGTCCCAGCCGCCTTGCGCCATGCCCTCGGCGGCGACGCCGCTCGGGATGCCGAGCCAGCCGTTCACGGCTGCGCCGCCCTTCTTCCAGATTGATTTCACAGTGTTTTCACGCACGTTGGTCTCCTCCCTCGACGGCTCTAGGCCGCCCTTGCCACGGCTTCAGGCTCGGGGCGCGGAGCATCCGGACGCTCTTACCGAGTGTCAAATCTTGCTCCGCGCGGCTCGCGTGCCAAAACTAATTGCCTGCCCGTCAGGTTGTGCATAGCATTTGTTCCCAAGGCTCCGGGCGAAGTCATCTTCGCAAAAATGCGAGCGCTATCATCGAGCCGGTTATACCGGCCGCAGAGGAGGAGGGAACATGGTTTCGAAGAAGGTCAGTCGTCGGCGTTTTGTCGCCGCAACCACGGCGATGTCGACGGCTTTCGTCGCCGCACCGTTCGTTCGTGGCGCCTATGCCGCGGGTAAGCTCTCCGTCGGCTTCTGGGATCACTGGGTGCCGGGCGCGAACAAGGCGACGGAAGAACTCATCAAGGAATGGGCTGCCAAGGAAAAGGTCGATGTCACGATCGACTTCATCACCTCGCAGGGCAACAAGCTGCTGCTGACCACGGCCGCCGAGGCGCAGGCCAAGTCCGGCCACGACATCCTGGCGATGAACACGTTCCTGCCGGCGCGCTATGCCGAACAGCTCGTGCCGGTCGATGACCTGATGGCGGAGCTCATCAAGGAGAACGGCGACGTCAACGGCACCGTCGAGTATCTCGGCAAGGTCGGGGGCAAGTGGCTCGCCGTTCCCGCGACGGTGGGCAGCCAGATCAAGGGGCCGTGCTCACGTATCGACCTCCTGAAGAAACATGCCGGCATCGACATCCAGGCGATGTATCCGGTCGGCGCGCCGCCCAAGGCCGACGACTGGAACGTCGACACTTTCCTGAAGGCGGCCGAGGCCTGCCACAAGGGCGGCAATCCGTTCGGCATCGGGCTCGGCATCACGTCGGACAATGTCGACACGATCGGCGCCTTCTTCCACGCTTTCGGCGCGGTCCTCGTGAATGCCAAGGGCGACATCGTGGTCAAGAACGACCAGGTTCGCCAGGTGCTCGAGTACTACAAGAAGCTGATGGCGTTCCTGCCGCCTGATGCACCAGCCTGGGACGACGCCTCGAACAACAAGTTCCTGGTCTCGGGCCAGGGTTCGCTGATCATGAACCCGCCGAGCGCCTGGGCGGTCGCCAAGCGCGATGCACCGCAGGTCGCCGAGCAATGTTGGACTCACGGCTTCCCGGTCGGGCCGAAGGGACGCTTCGCACCGTTCCTGCCGTTCTTCTGGGGAACCTGGAACTTCAGCAAGAACCAGTCGGCGGCCAAGAGCCTGCTCGCGCATCTCTCGCAGGCGGCGGCGGCCGAGAAGATGGTGAATGCCAGCGGCGGCTACGATCTGCCGTCGTTCGAGAAGCTCACGACCTTCAAGGTCTGGGCAGAGGCAGAGCCGCCCAAGGGCACGCTCTTCCACTATCCCAACCCGTACAAGCATCAGATCCTCTCGGTCGCCGCGGCCCCGGCGCCGCACAAGATCGCCGAACAGATCTACAATCTAGGCATACAGACGATGATGGCGGTTCGCTACGCCAAGGGTGAACCGATGGAGAAGGTCCTCGATTGGGCCTCCGGTGAGATCGAAGGCTACATGCGCAACTAGACGCGATGCGGGGAAGGCGTCGTCCTCGAGGGGACGGCGCCTTCACCGCTTTCCGTCCCGTCCTCACCGCACGGAGCATGCCATGGCCGATATCGCTGCCCGCAATACCGCTATTCTCGAGGGAAACCGTCGCGGCGGCCTGCACAAGCTGATGCAGCGCAAGTCGACGATCGCCTTTCTGATGGCCCTGCCTCTCATCGTGCTGCTGGGCGTGCTGGTGGCTTATCCTGCCGGCTACGCGATCTGGCTCGCGACACTCAACAAGTCGATGGTCAAGTTCGTCGGCTTCGGCAATTTCGAGTTTCTATTCAAGCGCGCGACCTTCTGGGACGTCGTCTTCCAGTCCTGCCTGTTCGCCATCACCGCGGTGCTTTTCAAGGCGATCATCGGCTTCGTCGTGGCGCACTTCGTGCACAACATCCCGACCAAGGGACAGCGCAAATGGCGCGGCATGCTGCTGGTGCCGTGGGTCATCCCGCCGGCCATGAGCACGCTCGCCTGGCTGTGGTTGTTCGACCCGTCCTACTCGGCGATCAACTGGGTCCTGATGCATTTCGGTATCGATCGCATCCCCTGGACTGGTGAGGCCGACTGGGCGCGCTTTTCCGTCATCCTGGTCAATATCTGGGTTGGCGCACCGTTCTTCATGATCATGTATCTCGCCGCCTTGAAGTCGGTGCCCGAGCAGCTCTACGAGGCGGCCTCGATCGACGGCGCCACCTGGTGGCAACGCATCTGGTACGTGACGTTGCCGATGATGCGCAACATCATCGCCATCACCGCGCTGTTCTCGCTGATCGTGACCTTCGCGAACTTCGACATCGTGCGCGTGCTGACGGCGGGTGGGCCACTGACCTCCACTCACATATTTGCCACCTGGGCGTTCAAGGTCGGCATCGAAAGCGGCGACATACCCTTGGGCGCCGCCGTATCGCTGTTCATGGTGCCGATCCTGGCGGTGGCTGCCGCCTTCATCCTGCGCGATATCACCAAGCGGGGGAGTGAAGTCTGATGGCCGACGCCGCTGTTTCCGCCGGCATGGCCGGTCGTCCCGTGAAGTACGGCAGCATGAGCCGGGACCGGCGCTGGGCGCTGCGCTGGTCCTATTTCTTCCTGGTGCTGTTCGCCATCTTCTTCCTGATGCCGCCGATCTACATGCTGATCACGTCGCTGAAGAGCAGCGCCGAGATCTCGGCAGCGCAAAATCCCTGGTGGGTCGAGAAGCCGACCCTCTCCAACTATGTCGAGCTGCTGACGCAGAACCAGTTCCTGGTCTTCTTCCGCAACTCGGCCATCGTGTCGGTCTGCGTGGTGGCGATCAGCATGGTGATCAGCGTGTCGGCCGCCTTCGCGCTCGCCCGCATGAAGTTCTGGGGCTCGGCGACCCTGGCGACCGGCGTGTTTCTGACCTACCTGATCCCCGACACGCTGCTGTTCATCCCGCTGTTCAAGATGTTCGCCTTTGTCCGCGAAAATCTCGGCATCGAGCTGATGAACCACTGGTGGACGCTGATCATCATCTACCCGACGCTCACCGTGCCGTTCTGCACCTGGATCATGATCGGCTACTTCGCCTCCATCCCCAAGGAGCTGGACGAGGCGGCACTGATCGACGGGGCGACCTGGATGCAGACGCTGACCAAGATCTTCATCCCGGTGGCGCTGCCCGGTATCATCGCCGCGACGATCTTCGCCTTCACCGTATCCTGGGCGCAGTTCCTCTATCCGCTGGCCTTCACCACCTCGACCAGCGAACTCGTGCTGCCGGTGGGCATCGTCACCACCCTGATCAAGGGCGACGTGTTCAACTGGGGCCAGATCATGACCGGGGCGCTGCTCGGCGCCGCCCCACCCTTGATCATCTATGCTTTCCTGATGGACTATTATATTGCGGGTCTCACCGCGGGCGCGACAAAGGGATAGTCGACACATGGCACAGGTAACGTTGCGTAAGGTCGTCAAGAAGTACGACGAAGTGCTGGCCGTCCGCGGTATCGACCTCGATATCTCCGACAAGGAATTCATCGTGCTGGTCGGCCCGTCGGGCTGTGGCAAGAGCACGACCTTGCGGATGATCGCGGGGCTCGAGGAAATTTCCGACGGCGACATCGCGATCGGTGGCGACGTCGTCAACGACGTGCCGCCCAAGGACCGGGACATCGCCATGGTGTTCCAGAACTATGCGCTCTATCCGCATATGAACGTCTACGAAAACATGTCCTTCGGGCTGAAGCTCAAGAAGACGCCGAAGGACGAGATCGAGCGGCGGGTGAAGCAGGCGGCGCAGATCCTCGACATCACCGAGCTGCTCGACCGCAAGCCCAAGCAGCTTTCGGGCGGCCAGCGCCAGCGTGTCGCCATGGGCCGCGCCATCGTGCGCGATCCCAAGGTCTTCCTGTTCGACGAGCCGCTGTCGAACCTCGACGCCAAGCTGCGCGTGCAGATGCGCACCGAGATCAAGAAGGTGCATCAGAAGGTGCGCACCACCACCGTCTACGTGACCCACGATCAGGTCGAAGCCATGACCCTGGCCGACCGCGTGGTGGTGATGAATGCGGGCATCATCGAGCAGGTCGGCTCGCCCAACGATCTCTATCATTCACCGGCCACCAAGTTCGTCGCGGGCTTCATCGGCTCGCCGGCCATGAACTTCATTCCTTGCCAACTCGAGCGAGCCGCCGGTGCCCTTACCGTGCGGGTCAACGGGACAGTCGCCTTCCCGGTCCCGGCCGATCGTACGGCGCGCTACGAAGCGCATGTCGGCAAGGACAGGCTGGTGCTCGGGCTGCGGCCGGAGCACATCATCGAGACCAGGCCGCATGTCGAGCCCAACCAGCACGATTTCGACATGATGATCGACGTCGTGGAGCCGATGGGCATGGAGACCCTGGTCTATTTCACCGTGAACGGCGTCGAGGTCTGCGGCCGCGTCAATCCCAATGCCGGCGCGGCGGCGGCGAAGTCGATGAAGCTCAGGGCCGACCTGAGCAACATGCATCTGATCGACGACAGCACCGGTAAGGTGCTTTAAACGGACCGCGGGCCACAAAGCGCGGGGGTGCCCCCGCGCTTTGTGGCCCGCGTCCTTATTTGCAAGGAGACATTTTGATGGGCGTGTTGACAGGCAAGGTCGCCTGGGTGACGGGTGCGGGTTCGGGAATCGGTCAGGCCGCGGCAGTGGCGCTGGCCAAGGATGGAGCGACGGTCGTCCTGACAGGACGCCGCAAGGCGCCGCTCGACGCGACGGCGGCGTCGATCCGCAAAGCCGGCGGCAAGGCCGAGGTCAAGCCGGGCGATCTCATGAAGGCGAGTTCGGTCAACAAGATCGCCGCCGACATCGCCAAGAAGTACCGCCGCATCGACATCCTGGTGAACAATGCCGGGCTCAACATCCAGCAGCGCAGCTGGAAGCAGCTCTCGCCCAAAGGCGTCGACGAGGTGGTCCACGGCAACCTGTCCAGCGCCTTCTATTGCACGACGGCGGTGCTGCCGCTGATGCGCAAGACCGGCGGCGGCGTGCTGATCCACACCTCGTCGGTCGCCGGCAAGGTGCCGAGCCTGCTCAGCGGGCCTGCCTACTCGGCGGCCAAGCACGGCGTGGTGGCGATGAGCCACACGATCAACATGGAGGAGTGCGTCAACAACATCCGCTCCTGCGTGGTCTGCCCGGGCGAGGTGGCGACGCCGATCCTCGACAAGCGGCCGATCCCGATCACCAAGGCCGAGCGTGCGCGCATGGCGCAGTCGGAGGATGTCGGCGACCTGATCCGCTATATCGCCTGCCTGCCGCCGCACATCGTCATCAACGAGGTGATGATCAACCCGACCTGGAACCGCGGCTACGTCGCGAGCCTGAAGCGCGGCAAGTCCTGATATCGGGGTCCTGACATGGGTACGGTGACGATCAAGGCGAAGGCCCTGGAGGCCTTCGTCGCGGATATCTTTGCGGCTGCGGGATGCTCGACGGAGGAGGGCGGCCGCATCGGCCGCTACCTGGTGAGCGCCAATCTCTCCGGCCACGACAGCCACGGCGTGGTGCGCGTGCCGCGCTATGCGCAGCAGAAGAAGAGCGGCACGGTGATCGCCGACGTGAAGGTCGATCTGGTGGTCGACACGCCGGTGATCGCGGTGGTCGACGGCAAGTACGGCTTTGGCCAGACGGTGACGCCGCAGGCGGTCCAGATCGGCATCGACAAGTGCCTCAAGAACGGCCTGTCGGCCGTCACCCTGCGCAACGCAGGCCATGTCGGCCGGGTCGGCGACTGGGCCGAGATGGCGGCGGCTGCCGGCCTGGTATCGGTGCATTTCGTCAACGCCTCGGGCAGCGTGCTGGTGGCGCCGTTCGGCGGCGTCGAGCGGCGCTTTTCGACAGCGCCCTATTGCGTCGGCATCCCGCGGCCGGGCATGGACCCGCTGGTCCTCGACTTCGCGACCTCGATCGTGGCCGAAGGCAAGGTGCTGGTGGCGAGCCAGGGCGGCAAGAAGGTGCCCGAGGGCGCGCTGATCGGCCCCGACGGCCAGCCGAGCCACGACCCACATCTGCTCTACGGCGACTACACGCCGACCGGCCCGCGCGACCACAGCAAGGGCACCGGCGCCATCCGTGCCTTCGGCGATCACAAGGGCTCGGGGCTCGCCTTTATGTGCGAGATCCTGGGCGGCTCCCTCAGCGGCACTGGCGCGACCGACCCCAAGCGCGGCCGCTTCGCCAACGGCATGCTCTCCTTCTACGTCGACCCCAAGGTTTTCGACGCCGAGGGCTTCTTCCCGCAGGACATCGCCAAGTACGTGGCCTTCGTGAAAAGCTCGAAGCCCGCGGCGGCAGGCGAGGAGATCCTGGTTCCTGGCGAGCCCGAAACGCGCACCCGCGCCAAGCGCCTGGCCGAGGGCGTGCCGCTGCCCGACGATACCTGGGCCGCCATCGTCGAGACGGCGCGGTCCGTCGGCCTGGACGAGCGGCGCATCCAGCAGGCCGCAATGTAGGGCGCCCGTCGCGCGGACGGGGCGCCACAAACCGCCCCCGTCCGCCAAATACTGTCCATCCATTGAAAATCAGGCCAGGGGCGACTACCTAATCGCCATGCATTGACGCCCCCAAAACCTCCAACAGCCCCGACGCGCCATTTCGGCGTGATCGGTCGTGGCTGACTTGGAGGTCGTCAATGCAGCATCGCCTGTTTCCCATCATCGTGTATGCGTCCGCCGACGTCAGGCGGGCGATCGGCCCAGACCTGGGCAAAGCCGCCGGCTTGGCCCTGCGGGCTCTGCTGAAAGAGCGGCGGTCCGTCGAGATCGCACACAAGCAAGTCGTCTACCGCCGCTGTCCTATCGCCTTCTCCTCTCGAGTCGGCGTGCATGGCGATCTCATCCTGGAGCTCGATGTCGGCAACCCCAACCTGGCCGACCGGGTCGTCCTCGAAGAGGACCTGAAGCGATCAGCGCAAAGGAACGGGCTGATCGAGGGGCGAGGGGCGGGGCGCAGCCCAGCCCGGCGAAAGTAGGCCCTGTTGGTTGGTATCGGGAAGCGGCGCTGGTCGCGCCGCTTTCCTCAACCGCCGGAAAATTTCGACCGGATCAACGTCCGCGCAGCAAGGCGCTGAAATCCTGCTTCCACTGTTCGGCGCCGGTCCGCGTCGCGTCGTAGACGGCGGCGCCGATCGCTTCACCGACGGCGGTATGGAGGCCGGCCCAGGCGAGCGGCTCGCCCCGACATGGTGAAGCCACCACGATGCAGTCGGTTCCCGTGCCGGTGATGGCAGCCCCGGGCTCAACGCCTTGCCAGTCGATGACGGCAGCGGTTCTCGCTTGAGCGACGATGGACAGCGCTTCGACCAGGGCGCCGTCGGTCAAGGCTGCGGAAACATGAACGAGCGTGTTGATTGTGCCGATGTACGGCCGGCGTGCCCGGCGCACACCGACGCGCTCGCCGTTCGAAAGACCGACTGTGGTCAGGCACGTCGCCTCGACGGTTTCGACGCGCCGCTTACAGAGATGATGACGGCGGATGTCGCGCGACGTCATGAAGGCCAGCGCGTTCCCGAGCCCCGCATCGGCCAGCCGTGCCTTCAGGAACGTCCGCGGATCGACCGACGGGCCGAGGTCGCTGTTGCGAACCTCGACCCAGACGACGTCGCTGGCGACGGCAAAGCCAGGATGAAGCAGCGACCAGCCCAGAGTGCGTTGAGGTTCGGCAAAGTGCGCCGTCAGCAAGGGAGGCGCGCAGCTCAGCGCAAATGGTGCGTCGGCGGAATCGAACTCTGTCGCGGCACCGGTGCCCGGTCGCATGGCCTCATTCACGCTGGAGAATCTCCAACCCGCTGCATCGGCAGACTCGGCATGGTCGGATTGGCGCTCCCTACGGGAAGTGGTTTTGACCTCGAAAAAAGCCCGAAAACATTGACTTTTAGCGACATGCCGTAGCCCTGCTACGCCCGGATTTCGTAGCAGGTCGTAGCAGCAGGAGCAAGATTCCCAGCGTCCATCAGCTCAGAGCCGGGCAATCGCACTGATCAGCAGAGCTAGGGCGATTAGCGCCTCAGTGGTGATGATGATCTGCATGGCATCCTCCTTGGGGTGCCGAAGAGCCAGCACCAGAGGATCAGGCATCTTACAAAAGAGTAAGGCCGGAACATGGTAAACTCCGTCGTACGGCTTCCGTCGTGGCAGGAGTTTTCGGCTCCAGCGTAAATAGATTCGTGGCCTGAGGTTTTGTTCTTCTACGCGGGCCGCTCCTGTTGAAGGCCCCATGGACTGAATCCCGTGGGACCTTTCTTGCTAAATGCCCAGCGCGAGGAGCACAGGGTCATCCATCGTCTGTTGAACGCGTTCGTGACATAGGCGTTCAGTCGGCTGCGGGTCACAGCCACCCCATCAGCTTGAGCAGCAGGATCAGAAGGGCCATCGCAGGGCCGTTGATGGTGATCCGGATAACCGGGGCGAACTGAAAGATCATGAAGGGGCTCCATGGGCGATGCGTCATGGAGACTCCAAATACGCATCGGAAAAGCAGAAAACAACAGAATTGTTCTCTCTTCGTTCTTGTCGCGCGATTTCGGTCGCGTGCATACGTCGTCGAGATTCCGAGCGCTCACCGCCTTGTCTGACCACTGTCATGTCAAGGCAGGGTCCAGAGATCAGGGGCCTAAGTCGGTCATCAAACCGATTGGGGATGCAGTTCTGAGCCGGGATGGCAGTGTCGAACTGAACGGTAAGAAGGTCGGCTACTGGTGGATCGACGGTAACGATCTGTACCACTTCGATCAGAAGCGACCTGCCAAAACAGAATCCGCGTTTGGCGTGGTCACCCATATCTTCAGACACGAGCTGAAGATCGATATCGCGAAGTACTTCGCGCGTGTTGGTGTGAAATAGGCTGATCCACCGCGTAAGTTTCTTACATGCCAGTAAGAGAGCGATAACAACTTTATGGCGTTTTGGGCCTTAACAATTTTTTCGTTATCGCCAACCCACCGCGATTCGACTACGCCGGCACTTGGCAAGTAACTGAGCCAGAAAGGAGGTATGCATGTTCAGGATTGAAACGCGCGAGCAGCGCGACGCACTGGTTCGCGATTATGAACGCAAAATGGAAGACGCAAAAAGGCGTGGAACGTTTTGGTTCCCATCGCCCGAGCAAGTCTTGGCGATCAAGAATTTTGATCGCAACCAATAGGCTGACGTAGGGTCGGCCGGGGCGCGAACCATCGTTGGTGGCCGCAGGGATTCTATTGCGGTTCGCGTCCTACTTGTTACGTACGGAATCTGATCACCGAAGTCGCCCTGTCGTTAGGGCCATCAAGCCAAGGGTAGTTTCTCCAGTGTCCTAAATACCTCGACGATTCATCTCATCGAGGCAACGACAGTGGCATTCACAGATAGCTTTAACGCCAAAGACCATCCTCTTGGCTATCAGCAGATCACCGATCTCAGCGGGGTAACCGCGCTCAGTGTACCGAATGGGGCTCGCTTCGCGCTGATCAGCGTGGACGGGAAGACAGTTCGGTGGACCGATGATGGCCAGAATCCGACCCCAACCTTCGGTATGCCTCAGGGCACCGGAACTACGCTGATCTACGAAGGTGACCTGACTACGATCAGATTCATCGAGACCGCTCCGAGTGCGATCCTCGATATCAGCTACTACGAATAATGACCATGTATGCGGTCTCAGTCCTGCCTGTGCAGCGGGACCCGGTGTTCACCTACCTGAGTTCTGGTTCGGGAACCTATACGGTCCCGGAAGGTGCCCGATATCTCCGGGTAACCCTGAAAGGTCCGGGCAGCGGAGGAGCAGGGTCGGGCACGAGTCCCGGCAGTGTGAGTGCTCCGGCCACGAACACCACTTTCGGCGTATACACCGCGGCCAAGGGACAAGCGCCTTCGGGATCAACTGGTGGAGCCGGAGGCGTGGCTTCGGATGGAATCATCAATACGAACGGACAGAAGGGCGGAAATGCACCTAGCGGATGGGATTTCGCTCCCGGTGGCGTCGGTGGTGGTGCTGGTGGTGGATACTCGAACAGCGGACTCGCTGGTGAGGCCGCTGTACCGAACTCTGGTGGTGGGGGCGGTGGAGCCGGAGCCGGAGGAACTGCTTCACCGGGTTCCGGAGGCGGAGAGGGCGCCCAGGTCGTCGTGCTGATCACTGACCCCGGGCAGAGCTATCCCTATTCGATAGGAGCAGGATCGGCAGGAGGTACCGCAGGGACCAGCGGGCAGGCCGGAGGAGCAGGGGCTTCTGGCTTTATTCACGTGTAAGCCTACTTCTGATGCGAGTCTCCGCAGGTCCTACGATCATCGAGCATGATCCAGTGAGTTTCACCGGCCAGCATGGGATCAACGTCATGTGGCCATTTATGGGGCCACTGGTAGTCGATCCCGAGAATCCCGGAACGACCTACCGCGAGAACGTCTTTGATAACCCTCCGGGTGGATGGTCCGCGCATATCACCAGTGGTGTGCTCGATCAGATCAAGCGAGCGAAGTTCGACCACATCCGACTAAACGTGGTCCCCGGTCCGTGGATGGAGGCGCTCGGTAACTCGACCCGTCTCGAATACCTGTTCGGGCTGATCGACACCGCAGTGGATCAGATCATTGATTCTGGACTTGGGGTGGTCATTGATCTGCACGCGACCAACTACGTGTTGTTCAAGGTCAACGATTGCTTGGATGGAGCGACGAACTTCAGCAAGTACAATGCTGTGGTCGGCCTGTTTGCGGATCGCTATCGGACACGCTCGCAATCTCGGCTAGCACTTGCCCTGTTTAATGAACCGCCAGCGCCAACCGACTTTGCCGGCAACTGGGCAGCCATGCAGCGTACCCAGTACGCGACAGCACGCTCCAAGATGACCGCTCACACTATCGGGCTAACCTCGGACACTTACGCGAGCATCGATAGGATGGCTCTTCTCGATCCCCGAGGATTCGATCCAAACACGATGTTCGAGATTCATCCCTATCTGCCTGCGTTGTTCGCGATCCAGGGCTACCCATATTCGAGCTACAACAAGTACACGTTTGGGCTTCACTATCCTCCGAACCCTACGGAGAAGGCATCGGCCATCGCTGCGATGACTGCTCAGGTGAATGCGGATTCCAGCCTCACTAGTCAGCAGAAGCTCGACATGATCGCATCCCAGACACAGGAACTCGGCTACTACTTCGATGTCCCTCTGGATCAGACTTGGATGCGGACCGAATTGGATAAGCTCGATCCATGGATGGCTGCATATGATATTCGACCGAACAGGATTTTCTGCGGGGAATTTGGTGTTACTCGGACCAACGAACAGTTCACTGGAGCAGATCGGCTAAGTCGTGCCCACTACCTGAGTGACCTGAGTTCGACGATCCGATCAAAGGGATTCCGAAAGAATGTCTTTGCCTTGGATGCCATAGACTACGGCATCACCACCGGAACAGGGCAGGACATCGGGGCGTTCGATCCACTTCTCCTGAATGCGATTTCCTAGGGCTGACAAGAAAGGGAGGCGACCAATGACGCCTCACTTCGGGCAAAACTGAAGAAAGTGCTAATCATTCGCGTCGTCGAACCGGGGATTACGCACGCTTCCTGCGGGCTAAGTGCCTGCAAATAGGGAGAATTGGACCGGAATGGGGCCCCCGATTTTCCCCATGGTGGCCTTGGAGTATGCGTAGTTAATAGGAGTCCTCTCGGGTGCACCCGCGCCCAATTTTGGAGGACCCTATGAAGCTGACATTCGCCCCCCGCATCACGATCCATATCAGTCCGCGCGGCATCGCCCTGTTGATCTATGTGTTGCACGTGCTGGACTTCATCTGAGGGAAGCGAGATCGAATCTCGCTGCTCAGGCATAGCCGAATACCCTGAGCAAGATCACGATCAGGATCAGCGCTTCAACTGAGACGGCTATGTGAATGTTCAAAGGGGGCTCCGTTCTCGACCCTAATTGGATCGGTCGGATACCTATTATTCACACGGAGCTGGGGAAAGTTAGCGAAATGAATCTAGTCGATTCAACCACTTAGGTTATCCGACCGCGGGAATAGCGGGGATAACCTCGCCTAGAAGTCGTTTTCCTCCTCAGCGTCATGAAGGTTTGTCTTCCTGAGATTGAAGTTCACAGATGCGACCAAGGTCACCGCTATCGTGTCCGGGTTGATCTTCAACGTCGGCGGAGGTGATGGAGGCTTGATTGCCTCAGCAAACGAAAAGAAGTCGTCCTCGGGTTCTTTTGGTTTCTCTGGCTCCGGGACCCTCGCTTTGACTTCGAAGTGGGCTGGTGTTGCATATCCGAAATCATATGCACTGGCTTCGAATAGCTTGCTGGATGGCGCCACGTTTGAAGCAGATCGAAACAGGACGACGTTGGTCCCTTCGGCTCCGGTCTGAGTAGATGGAAACATCAATCCATCTAGTTTGAGGTCCTCCCTTTGGGCCAGATACTCAGCCACTGCTTGGGTAGGCAGGTAGCCGAAGGCCTCATCTTGGGGATGCACGGGTGTTGCGATCTCGAAACAAAACACCTCTAGGAACTGATCCCGATCCTGCTTTTCATCGAACTGGGGATGAAAAAATGGGATTGACTCGGTAGCTCTTCGGAGTTTCTGGAAGTCCAAGAGGCGAAGCTCCCTCAGAACCTCGAACTCTCCGGTTACAACGTAGGTTCCAACCGGAGCCCGTATCTCAGATACACAGGTTTCCGGTTCTAAGGCTCCATAGAACATCGAGATGCCAGCGGGATTCATTCGCCCAGTTCGCGCTCGTTCGGGAGGTGGTGGACCCAGAGACTTGGCAGGGTCCTTCAGGTATTCGACCACAACTTTTGAAGTTCGAGCCTCCCTTGCCCGATACAGTTTGGTAGTAGCGTGAGTAGGACCAATCCGGGTTACGACCGAACCACCCTCCATAAAGGGATGTGGTTCCCGATGTTCTAGATTGAAGTCCAACCCATCAAAGATTTCATCGAGAATCTGTTTGGCAGTGGGATTGAAGTATCTGGATTCATGCAGCAGCGATTCTCGAAAGCCTTCCCATTTCTTAGTGTAGGTACCCGACTGGTAGTCGGCCAATCGAAAAGGGACATCGTCACCGTACTCGATAGCAGGACCATCGTCGTCCCAATCGCTGTAGGTCCTCCATAGGTAGTTGTGAACGGCGTTGATGAGGCTGTCTTCCTCAGTGCCCAGGAACTCCCCAATCCAGAACTGTGGTGGATTGCCTCCGGGAGTTTCATCGTCACGATGACATAGTTTTATGAACCGCTCGTGGAAGGCGTCTGCGACATTCGCCAATGGCACACTGACTCGCAACTTCTTGCAGAAGCTACACTTGTTGCGCGTGCCTTCGTCTCTGATCTGGTTCTTTAGGTAGGGATCACCGACACATCCGTGACAGACCAAACTCGGTGCTACTTCGTCCATTTGTCTTCCTCGGAAGCGGAGCACGCCATCCTAGATCGGCCTCTCCTAGAAGTTGAACTATTACACAGGGAAAATTGGCCGCCAGGGGCCACCCCGGTCCTTCAGCTACCTAGGTGGCTCGGAATACCGGGATCAGGCTGTAGGAGTCTGAGAATCGATCCTAGAGCCATCAGATTACATGGAAGGCCCGGAGCAGGATCAGGATCGCCACGAGGGATTCGGTGGTGATGATGATGGTCGGTGAAAAATTGAACATGTCGGGTTCCCGGAGGAGAGGTCCACCCAAAATGGCTGAGGGATTATATTCCACAAGAGGGGATAACGGACTGCGCTAACCCCTCATTAGGAGGCCTTATCTGCTCCTGTTGATCCTGCACTTTCTGGTTGTCCTGTATCGTCCGATTCTTTTCCATTCTTTCCCGATCTGTCCTTTTCGGTCCTGCTGTTGATGTTGAATTTCGAGCCTCCAAAAAGCGAAGCCTCAGAAAAGATCATGCAAAGGGGGACGGGGTAGATTCTGATGTACGTTTTCTGAGTGCCTTGATCCCAAGCCAAGCGCGTCGCTGGGGGCACAGGCTCCACCCCCGGGGGTACTCGATAAGCAGGCTCGTAATCGCGTGCTGGCAGTGCATGCAGACGAGCATCGGATTGGGGCGAACGGGCATCGCGATGACGACACTTCACCCATGGTCCGCGTGATCCAGATGTGGTGTCAGGCCGAGGCAAGATCGCAGATTGGATGTTATGGAAAGTCCGTTCGGACTAGATGATGTGGTCCGCGATCCGGAATCACATGGGCTCTACGGGAACTTTCTGGGCGCCGTGCGTGCGATCCGATGACCTCGATGAAACTTCATCACGATGGGATCATGCTTGATTCGAAGAGGGGAAACTTCCATCAGCGAGACCTGGGAGAAGCGACTAAACTTGTAGAGGAGCATTAGGCTCTCAGTTGCTCGTTTCTATAGAGCCCGGCTGCACTCGTTCACGCTGATGCGCCATAGTTTGTCGCCAGCTTCTCACGCGAAGCTGGTTCGTTCATCACGCACGGACATAGAGGAGCGATCCCGGAATCGTGCTGTGAGCCTTTCGGCTACGTCGGGGATCAAGCATCACGGGATCGATCACCGTGAACGTCGCTATATGCGACTGAATCTATTTATCCAGTTGACCCAACACGCCCGCAATGGCCTCTCCTGTGGCTTTGCTGGTCTCTGGGCTTCCCTGGCCGCTCCGTGTTTGCATAATGCCGCTGATAGCCTGTGTGGCCTGGGCAGCCTTGATCATCTGATCCACTTCTTCCTGAGATCGCATCAAGCTCACCGGGAAGTTCGACTTCTCAAAGATGTACCGACCGACCTTGTTGAGGTTGACATGCATCAGGCCCTCCTGACCCAGTCGTGATGCTGCGAAGACCGTGCCCAGAACTCGATCCACTTCGGCCTGAGCTTCAACACGCTGGAGCAGGGAGCGGGTAGACATGATGATGGTCTGTCGAGGATCAACCTTCGGATAGGCTGGATCGCCATCGAGCACGATCCTATTCAGGATCAGGCCGGATTTCTGCAGTGCCGCCACGGTCGAACGAACGAGAGGCTGAAGGAACTCCTCCTCAAGGCGAATCGCATGCACACCGATACGGCGGAAGAACTTCTCGGTGCGAACCTGAACCTCAGCGGTTGTCATCCTGTCCCCCTGAGGTAGGACATCCTGCATCAAGGCTCGGTTGATAGAATCGCGAAGGGACTGAATCTGCCCGACATGGACGTTGAGATCGCCACTTCTCGGGAGGGGCTTGATCGAATCCATCGTGGACTGATCCACCAGAATGAACTGTCCGCTCTTATAGGAGTCGGGCATCGCAACACCATTATCCGCGACAAGATATGTGGGGCGAGCGATGAACTCGGCATCCTCTAGAAGGTCCTTCATGATTTGGTTGACGCTTCGAATATCCGCCAGTGCCGTACGTACTGGGCTTCCGCTCCAGCAGGTCGCGCCGTTCGACTTATCCACTCTGTAAACAATGAACGGCTTGTACGGACATGTCGTTGCGCTGATCTCGGTCCAATCCTTCTTCGTCCATACCTGATACTCAAAGTGTCCACGCTTCTTCGCTGGGACCATCGATTCGATGATTTCGATCTGTTCGTCTGGCTTGTCCCGAGACAAATCACGTACCCAATCCGGAGCCCTCTGGTATCGCTCTACGATTGTACGTGCTGGCAGCTTGTGGAGCCGGAAGACAACGTCGATGTCGCAACCACTGCTCAGGTAGTAGATTTGGTAGATCGGAAGGGCCTGATAGTAGAGGCCTTCATCACTCGCTGCTGTTACTCCGATGGCACCGGTTCCGCTGATGAAGGCATCGAATTTGGATTCCGCCGAAGCTAGGTAGAACTCACTACCGTTTACATGTTCGTAGAACTGCTCTTCGAACTGACCGAGCATCAGGTCCATCTCGCTGGATGAACCGAACTCCGCACGGAAGCGGCTGTTCGTCTGGAATGTCACCCATCGCTTGTCCTGTGGGAGGAGGTGGGTCATGGTCGTGGTGACTAGATCGCCAACCGCTGTCTCCGCTGTGGTGTCGAAGATATGGCTACGGTCTGGACGAGCATCGGGATTGATGAAGCTGGTCCCGTGAATCCACCGGTAGGCTTCGTCGATCTCCGCTTCCACCAGTTGCCGTTCTGCTTTAGCCCGGTCGAACCGGGTCTTGATCTTGTCCTTATCCATCCGGGCTTATCCGCCCAGAGTCTGACTAGGATTTCCCAGTACCGAGTTACCGCCGTATGGATTGTCTCTGTTCTGGTCGAGAAGGCTGTAACCACCACCGGTCTGAGCACGACGAACCCGTTCCTTAGTAGCTGCTTCCTGAGCTTCCTTCTCCCGCTGGGCCTGAACTTGTGAGGTATCCGGAGCAGAAGGGACTTGGTTGCCACCACCTCCACCGCCACCACCGAAGAGTCCTAGACTGCAGAGGAGAGACTTGGGTTCGAGGATTCGATCTGCGCCGAAGCGTGCTGCATGCATCTGGGGTTTACCCTTGTTGTTCTTGTTCGGGATATTTAGGTCCGAAAAGGAAAAGGCCCCGGAGTGCGAGGCCTTCTCTCCATCAATGGATTGGGTGAATTAGAACGACCGCATGAACAGGACCGTGACCCGGATTGTTCCTGAGATCGGTCCGGTCACCACTGACACATCAATGGTGTCATCCGCGGTGTACTTGTAACCCGGACCAACATCGGCCGCGGTGCTGAGGTTTGCGCGCCCTGCCGTGGTAGCAGTCGTCGTCCCGATGTAGCGGGCGGCCGCTCCGCCATCGCCAACGCTAAGCTGTGTGCCTGAACCCAGTGCATCATAGTGCAGATGCACGTCCACGACCTCCTCACCCGAGAACATCTGGATCATTTCGATCACTTCGCCTTGGGCAACGGCATTAGCCTCATACACCTTGGTGCGTCGTTCCACGGTCTGCATGTAGCGGAACGCGGTGTTGCTTGAATTGCTGATAGTCATTGGGAGTTTTCTCCTTCTTGTTGTTGGTTCAGTTACAGTGCGGTCAGGTTGTTGACCGCCACCTTGAACACACCTTCAGGAAGAATCACGCCAGCACCGAAGGATGCGAGAGCAGAGACCTGCCAAGAAAGCTTGTCTTCGTTGTACCCAATGCGGGTCTGGATATCCTGATTGATGCCGAGACCAACAGCGCCCTGCCAAACTGCGAAGCAGTTGTGATTGGTGCTGCTGTTCCAGTAGTCAGCGGTGTCCAAATCGGGGTGAACTACAATGTCCCATCCCATGAAGGGCGGAACGTCGCCGTTCTTCAGCGGCATGTTAGGATTATAGATGCTGCTGTTATACTCTTCGAGCTGGTTCAGCTTCAGCTTGACCGCGGACGAAATGATCAGCGTCTTCTTCATTCCACGACGCCACTTGTACTTGTAGGTCATCGCGTCCAGCTTCGAAATCAGGGCGAGGTCAAAGGGAGCAGCAGCACCGGCCGACGTATTGGAGCTGTTGAAAGCCTGAAGTGCGCAGGTATCCATGTCGCGACCGAGTGCACTCGACACAATCTGGGTGTATCCAGAACGAACATCGATGTTCGTCATGAACTCCTGAAGGTGATCGATGGGCTCAGCAGCGTCGTATCGGTCGAAGTTAACCGTTACGCTGGAATGCTTCTGACTGGTTCCAGTAACGGGAGTGAAGACAGGACGGTTCTTGTTCGAAGAGGCTTCGCCTAGAATCGGAAACTTCGTTCCGGCTGATTCGGGCGTGTTCTTCACCCAGACCTTGTCGCGGAGCAGCGAAGCTTCGGTCTGGAACTTGGTGGTGAACTCGCTCTGGTACTTGATCTGAAACGCAGGTGTTAGTTCTGACATGGGTTGATTCCCCGTTCGTTGTTGTTTGGGTTTGGATTGACTTGCCGTTGGCTCGTCTCCTCACCGCTTGTCGGGGCTCCGTTTCCGGTCTCCTCCCGTCTGCTGTGGCTCAAGCAAACTTGCTGTTGTCGGAATCTATTTAGGGTGGAGCGTTCAACGGACGCTCAAAACAGAAAGGGCAGCACGATGGCTGCCCTCTGGGATCAGGTTGGTTCCTGAACTCGCTATTGTTTGCGCAAGGCAACCTGATTGGCGAGGCGATCTGCTTCTGCCCGCAGGCTTGGTCCTTTGCCCATGTGCGAATTGTATTCGGGATCGTTGGTGATCTCGTTGAGTCGCGACATGGGATCGGAGATCACATCAACGGAGTTCTCTCGGATGAAGTCGGCGCCGCGATCACGGGTCATCAGCTCGTACATCCACTTCACTGTGGAGGCGGAGCGATTCCAGGGACGATTGTCCATCTCAGGAGGAACATTCGCGGCGGCCCACTTACTGAGAGCGGCCGTACGAGTATCAAACTCGTCACCCCAATCCTTCTTGAGAAGGGTTAGCTCATTATCGCGGGCAACCGGCTCACCGTAGGAGGCGGTCATCGCAGCTAGTGCCTGCTGCTTTCCAATTTCGAAGCCACGTTGAGCGGCATCCGCGTACAACGGTGCGAGCTTCGCGACATGGGCTTGAGAGATGCCCGCGTCCTTTAGGGATTTCGAGATCGTATCCCGATGGGCATCGTCCTGAAACTGCAAGCCGAGCTTTTCTACATCAGCGAAGTCATAGGCCTCGGGTGCCTGATTCTTCGACAAGGCGAGCTTGACCGCTTCCTTGTGCATCTTGATCAGATCCTTGTTGGACTTGCCCTGATACTCTGCTTCGACTTCATCGGTATCCGCGGTTTCGGTCGAGGTCTGCTCGGTAGGGGCATCGGTTCCGAGTAGGCTCTTCCCATGGTCGGGAAGGGTGAGGGTTTCACGCTGCTCGGTCGGAGCCGATGCTGGTGCCTGCTCCTGAACAGACGTCTGTTCGGTCGTCTCAGTTGATGTGGTGGGTTCTGCCATTCGGGATTACCTCTTGTTCTTGGTCTTGTTGATTTCCTTCACGATGCTCAGGACGAGATCGAGCCGAGCCACCTGACACAGCGCCCGGTTAGGATCGGGATCGGAAAGTTCGAGGTAGGGGAAGGCGGCCTTCCTAAACATCCAGTTCAGGAACGTGTTCCAGTCGGGGTGAAGGCTAAGCTGACCGATTATATCGGTGATGTTCTTGGAATCCTGAGATTCAATTCGTTCGTATTCGCTCATGCTTGGTCCAGTTCAGTTCAGTCGCACTATTTAGGGACCGAGCGACTAGAGCTTGATCATCACGTTGATGAACGAGGTGGGCTGCATGTTGTTATGAGGCGCGTCGCCACCAGTGTAGTCGGTTGGTGAACCGAGGATGAGGCCTCCACCAGTCGAGGCTGCGGGATCACCCGATGAGCCCAATCCGTTGGCGCCGGGAACCTGCGAATGTCGATGGCTCGGCAGTTCAGCAACGGACAACTGGTGAGTCTCCGCGCCCGTCCAACTACCCTCGGGGCGATTGGTCAGGCCGGAGCCCAAGCCGGCAATGGCGAGTGCACGGCCCGCACCGCGGGGCAGGGCGATGGCCTTGTTCGCGGCGAAGTCCGCTGCTGCACTAGCACCACGTCCACCCGAGACCGGGCAGAGCGAATCCCCATAGGAGTAGTAGAGCGCATACAAGTTGAAGGTATCGGCGTTTGCACGGATGGTGGCGCCAGAGCTTGCCGATCCAATGGTACCGTCACTCCACATGATCCAGCCGGGATCAGCAGCTAGCTTGTGGGTGGGCTTGAGGTCGCCAGTCCCGAAGGTATCCGGGGCGGTCTGGTCTAGATTGAACCAGTTCACTCCATCATGGGTGGCTTCAAGTTTGCCCGTGGTGGAGTTCAAACGGACTGATCCCGCGACGGCACTGCGCTGGGCCGTGGTTCCGGTAGGGACCACGAGTCCACGGGTACCCTTGGTGCGGACGACGCCAGCACCCTTCGGCTCGAACTGGAGATCAATGTCGGTGGCTGATCCGTTGGCCTGAATGCCGATCTCCACCAGAATGTTGCTGGTTTTGATCGTGGTGTAGGCGGAATCGTCCGCTCGCTTGAACTCGATCCCGCCGAAGCCGTCATGCTTGATCGCGGCGTAGGAGGAGGTTGATCCCCCTAGGTGGATGAAGCCGGGTTCGATCCGGGCATAGGCGGAGGTGAATGTCGCCGCATCGGTCATGTTACCGGCGCCAGCCTTCACCGCACCAACACCAATCTTCACCATGCTGCCACCCGAATACACGTTCAAGGTATTCGTGGTGATGCCGAGCCCGCTGATGCCGGTACCGTCGTCATACAAGTACACACCTTTGAAGCCGAGGCTGGTGCCGAAGGTGAGTGGGGCAGAGCCATCGACGGCACCGCCACCGATAGCGACACGTCCATTGATCCGCTGATTCTGGGTGAAGGTGTTCGCGAGGTTGATCCCGGCGGCACCGATATCACCAAGGACCTGAAGGGGAGCGCGCAGTTCGTAGGAGACTTCGTCCGACTGGACTCTGAGCATGTTCAAGCCGTTGCCCGCAAGAGCAAGCGGGGTCAGCAGGGGGAGACCGATTGCAGTGATTGCACCTAATTCGTTGAATCCCAGTACGGTGCCGGCGCGCTGCAATGGGGTGAGGGGGATTGTCATATCCTCACCCTGATACTCGAAGCCGGCGCCAATCTTGATCGACCGATTCAACTGCTCCTGAAGCTGCTGCTCCGCCATGGTGTGGCGATCAGAATCGATATTGAAGTCTCCGGCGAAGGCAGGGCCTGCGGTCTGGTAGTCGACGCCTCGGGAGAAAGCCATGTCGCGGACGAACGTGACCACGGCTCCGTTCGGAGGAGCCACGTTGAATGTGATGGTTCCTCCTGAGTTCGATCCCACTCCGCCTACTGTGTAATCGGTAGTTAGCGTCTTCCTGATGCTATTGACGTAGACTGCGATATCGCCTGCGGTGACGATCTCAAAGCCGTAACTGAATACGGTCTGGATTCCATTGGCTGCGTACTGATTACGTGGGATGCCTGCGTTTACTGCCATCGATAGCGAGTTCCATTATTGGTTACCCACTATTTAGGTCTGGCTATTAGGGGCCTAGGATCGGACGCTGATTCCAGTCCTTGTCCATCTTGCGAAGCATGCGCTGCTGATAGCCGGGGTTCGCCCATTCTTGCAGGCCATGCAGCACCAGGTATTCCCATGCTCCTTTGAGATAGAAAAGGTTCACGAAGGGTAGGTGGCCCGAGACGACCTGTACCGTCCGACTGGTCAGGTTCGTGTCCTTGACCCCGGTCGCTTCGTTGACCCCGGACTGGAATACTCCGGCGAGATCGGCGAACGATCCAGCCGCAGGTCCAATCAGGTTCCAGCCCGAAGCTGTTCCTGAACGGGTCCAATCATTGAAGATGATATCCCCGAGCAGGCCCATCGATCCGCCACGGACGAACGAATCCGTGATGATCTTCACTGCGTCGCTTCCATCCTCGGGTACCTTGGGACTGCGGTTCCGGAGGAGGTCCTTCACGGAGCCGCTCAGGTAACCCATGACGGTCATCGCAACGACCATGTGGGTCAGGCCTGCCCAGTTCGGTGCACCTTCGCCGCCACGGTAGATTTCTCGGTTCAACTGTCGCTGGACTAGGGCCATCGGGAATGACTTGAACTGCATGAAGTACCGGGCCATCTCGCCCGCAATGGTACCGGGGTTCGAATTGAACGTGGCTACGGCCTTGGTCATCGCGGTGGGTTCGGTCATGGACTCGCGTGCAGTGTCGATGAAGTAGCTACGCAACGTCTGTTCGAAGTCGTCCTTGAACCGTGCGATCTCCGTGGGTGTTGGGTCGGACTTGCCAATCATCTTCGCGATGGTGGCGTCATCCTCGTACCGGATCGTATCGGACACGACATGGGCACGGCCGCTGGAATCCGCGATGGTGGTAGCTCGGACGTAGTTCCAATGCGATTCGGTAATCCCGTATCGGCCGATACTTACCTTGAGACGCTCAGGCAAATCGGCGAACGAGCGATCCGCATAGAACCCCAGTGTCGTACTAATGTCCTTTATCGACTGGTTTGTAAGGGTGCGGGTCCACCAAGTCTGTCCATTCAGCATCATCTCTAGGCGGACGAGCTTGGCCATACGTCCATCGAGGCGATCCCCTACGTCGAAGCGAGCGGCGATGTCTCCGATCACACCCTCTGCGACGGAGCCAATACGGCTCAGCAGTTCACGGGATTCGAGATCACCGCGTCCCTTGAGGAGGGCGAGTAGGCCATTACGGTATCCATCGAAGGCTGACTGGCCATGCCATGTCAGTGCCTGTGCACGAAGCGGGATATCTCCGAGAGAGGAGGCAGCACCACCAGTCAGTTTCACCAGAGACTCGAAACCTCGAATGATCTTGCCCACTCTGGAAAGGCTGGCATGCCCGACGATATCGGCGCTGCCGTCGATCTGATCGAATAAGCTCAGGGCGAGGCGACCTTCCATGGTTTTCCCCGACAGAGCGTTGACCTGAGCCTGTGCTTTGGTGTCGCCTTCGTTTGCACGCCTGATCGCCGATGCCAGTAGCTGCTGAACGTCCGCGTCGAATGCTGCACGAGGATTCGTTCCGAACACCTTCATCAAGCCGATGTCGCGGCCGGCCCGAAGCAAGGTCTGGAGTACGGCCTCATGGAGGGTGCCAGTACCGAAGCGCTCGTGATACTCGAAGAACGCGGTGGCGTCCCGGAAGTGAAGGGATCGTTCTTGGCTGGCGCGTTTCGCGATGTTCTGGCTACCGCTGAACCCCATAAGCCAGTCCGATTCAGTGGACTTGGCGTGAACCCCGGACTTCAGGCTGTTCCACGTTAGCCTGAGGTAGGCTTCGCGTTCCTTGGGATCGGCACCGATCTCAGCGAAGGTCCGTTCATCGAGGCGAGTTGCAATGAAATCTCGCCAGTGCAGAAAGTCCGCTTCGGTATCCCGACCTCTGATCTTCAGCATGTCATGGGATTGAGGGGTGATGAATCCCTCTAGGCTACGGGTCCAAGCACCGGCTCGATTACGGCGGAGCCGGGCATTCTCCAATGCATCCGCGTAGAGCTTACCCAGCGTCTCGGCATCACGGTTTCCTGTCGGTGCTTCATTGCCACCAGTCGCCCGAGCCATCTCCTTGTACACGGCTAGATTCATGTCGCGGTCGAAGCTCGATATCCGCTTATCCAACCCAGTGCGTTCAAGTTCCAAGGATAGGGGAGTGGTGAGGCGATCACGTTCGGCATGCTGCAGGGCCTGCACTGATCTCGCATATCCGGTGGCGGACCCTTCTTTGCCTGCGATCAACGCCTGAAGTGCGCCGATCTCATCGCCCTGATGCTCAGCATAGAAGGCCACTCGTTCCTTCTTCTTGGCGACGTTGATCGCTCGGCTACGCTTCTCGATAAGAGCGGCTGTCCGTTCGTCATCGCTGATCTGCTTTACCGCTGCCAGTAGAGCATCGGGATCGGAGTAGATCGCCCCATGTCTGCGGAGTTCAGCGGCCTTCTTCACGACCTTGTCCGCAAGGTCCTTGATTTCGGTATCGCTGAGTTGGTCGCCGACCGCTGATTTGATAGCGATCAGGCACTGTTCGCCTAGTTCTGCCATACCAGTATTTAGAATCAGGCTGATCGCACGCAGGCAGCGATGCGCTCGTACATGCTGGCACGCTGCTCGGCTGCTCGGATCGCAGCATCAGCCTGATCCAGTTCAGCACGAGCCCCTTCGGGTAGCTCACCCACATCCTCGATGGCTTTGATCTGTGCATCCAGATCGGCGAGTTCGCGTTCGATGATGGTCTGTTCGGTACGTCCACCATCAAGGCGAATGGACTCGCGTTCGCTCATCGCTTGGGCAACGGTGTCTCTGTATTCTGTATACACGCGAAGGTCAGTGTCGGAGGCCCGGACCGTGGGGTTACGTCGCGAGTCCAACCATGCATTCACCTCGCTTTCGAAGTTGGATCGCTGCGTCTGGATGTTGCGGGCCTCCTCATCAACCGAGGCACCTACATCACGAGAGGCACGTAACTCGACACGGTCCGGAGCCTTCCGAGCAGCAGCGATGTCACCCTCACTGGCACCCTCAACCAGGGCGAACCGGACCGGACCACCATCCGAGTAGGGGATGACATCGAACTTCCGATCTCCGGTTGGATCGAGGCCTTTCAGGCTGGTGTTGGTATCGGCATAGCGACGGGCAGCACGGTCTGTGTCGAACAGCATGATGCTGCCATCGGTCTTCCGAAGTGGCTCCATCTCGGATTCACGACGGAGCATGAATCCGTTTGGTGTCTCGACAATGGTCGTCTCAATGTTCTCGTCTCGGGCTAGGCGACGAACAGCATTCTCCGCCCGCTTCATCGTCGTGAAGCTCATGGCCTCACCGTTCCGGGCTAGGACCGGGACACTCGAACCCGTTCGGTCAGGCAGTGGATGCGGGGTGTCCGGGGCACCACGTAGCCCACCACCCATATCTCGCTGGACAGGGTCAGGAGAGAAGGGACCCATTCTGGTTTCGAATTGGAACCGGGCCATATCCAAGGCGGTACTGTTCGAGGTGCCGCCCAGTAGGTGTTCGCGAAGGGCGAGATCGGCGCGGACCGGCCGGTCCTCCATCACGGAGGTAAGGGCGTCGCCCAGCATCGCCCGCTTGGTTTCGATAGGCGAATCCTCGATCAGCTTCGGGATACCGAACAGCCGATCCTTGGCCATGCCGACAGGGATATGAAGGCCAGCACCAAACGCACCACCAAAGGCGATATTGATGAGCGAGTCGGCCATGTTGTAGTCGCGCTGCTCAGCCTTGGAGAGGCCGTAGACGAACGGCTCAAGCAGGGCCTGTCCGACAGCACCTTCCACGGCACCCACACCAGCGCGAACGCCAGCCCTTGAAAGCAGGCCAGCACCGGCTTCGGCCAGAAGGGTGGCGTACCGGGCCTCACCCACGACGGGAATGAATGCGGATAAAAGGTTGAGGGGATCGACTACGCTTGCACCGAGCCCCGTTCCCAGGCGGGCGGCACCCTGCCAGAACCCGCCATTGCCGCGGTTGATCACGTCCTGTCGGCGAAGCTCGTCCATCTTGAGATCGCGAAGCTTCTGCGCCTGTCGTTCGCTGACCGGCTCGGTCCAGCCGAGCACAGTCTGACCGTTCATCTTGATCCCGTATTGCTTATTGGCGTCGGCAGGATCGAGCATAGTGGAGGGGAGATAGCTGGGATTCGGTACGCCAACCGTCCGGGGCTTGCCGTCCTCACCAATCTCGGTCGTGTAGCCGAAGGTCGGAGCCTCCTCCAGGGATCGCTCAATCCAGCGATCCACCAGAGGGGTGATGTTACCTGAAACGGTCTCATCCCACGTGGCACCGAGTACATCTCGGGTCCCTGTCTTCAAGGAATCGAGTGTCCAATTCATATCGTCGGGGAGGGGCCGGGCGTAGAGGTCAGCCATTACGGATTCACCCAGTAGATCGGACCGCTCTGAATGACTTCGTCTACCCGTGACCCTGCGGTAGCCGGCTTCATCTCATTGAACCGAAGTTCGAAGCGGCGCGGCTGGTTGCCGATGCGCTGCTCCACCTGATCGCGGGCCACATCCACCTTCACGCTATTCGCGGGGGTACCCGGCGCCAGAGCCTGCTTCTTGGTAAGAGCCTTGGCCTGGGTGGCCGGATCGAGGGCGGCAGGTCCGGTCGTGCTGGGCTCCACAGTCGGGCCAGATGGGCGAACCGTCGCCCCATTGGACAGGATGACGGGCCGTCCGTTCGAATAGGTCAGCATGGTACCGCTGCCGTCCGGGTTGGTGACGAACCGGCGGGAACGTAGGATGTCGTTGTACTGCTGCTGCTGCCTGTACTCGGGGGTGTCGATGGGGTTGTCGCCACGACCTGTCACTGGCTGCAGATCGGACGGCTTCAGATTCCGAAGCGCCTCGGTCTGGGCTGCCTCGACAGTCGGTGCCATGCCCTTGGGCACACGAGCCAGACCGACGAAGTCGTAACGGCCGATCACATCCTTCGCGGCGGTACGGGCCGCTTCGTCCGGGCTCACACCACGGGAGGCCCGAAGATAGGCGAGCTGCTCCACACTATTCCGGACCGATGACTTCAGGCGGGGATCGTTCTGCGCATCTACCGTGCGTTCGAACTCGGTTAGGTAGGATTGAACTTTCTGATCGATGCTAGAACGGATACCCGGGACGCTCTTGTCCAACATATCCGTGAGTTCACCGGGCTTGCGGCTGATCGCGTCGATCATCTCCGGCCGAGCTTCCGGGTTCATGATCGAGATGACCTGCATGTTCTGATTCAATGGGGTATCCAGCCGGGCCAACTGTTGGCGTACCGCGGGGGCGTTCTCGCCGAACTGCTGATCGATGGCCATGGTCATCTCGGCTGCCTTGCCCGGCTCCGTGATAGCCGTCGCATTGATGTTCGCCGCGATGGTCTGAGCCTGAGCCTTGGGGAGGAGGGCAACCGAACCCGGTCCAAGTCCCATGTTGGTCTGGACCTGCCTTAGCGTGCTGTATCCCAAGCTCCGGGTTGCGGCGTCATCACTGGTGATCATCTGTCTGATCTCAGGTGAGGCCGACATCACATACTGAGCAGGGTCCTGCTCAATACTCTGCCACTTGTTCGCGACTACTTGCTGAAGCTGCTGATAGCTTCGGCGCTGATCCGCATAGCCCGGCGTGTTCGGCACAGGTGCATGCTGCTGAAGGAGTGCTTGATCCTCAGCAGCACTAGTCAGTCCGGTCTGCTGTCTGAATGTGAATCTCTGCATCGCCTGATTCGACATGGCGAGCGCTTCTTCCTGGGCGGCCGGATTGCCAGCGAACGCAGCCTTGATCTGATCAGGACTGAGGATTCCCTGGCCGGTGTCCTCGGTCTGAGTGATATGGTCATTGAACTGCTTACGAAGTCCGGCCGCTGCCTGTGCCTGACCAGCGCGAGCACGTGACATCATCTGGTTCAATTCAGAATCCAGCTTTGCCCCGAGTTGTTGACGTTGCTCCGGGGTGAACGGAGTACCACCACCGAACTGCATCGACTCCTTGGAGTTCTTGATCGCCTCTACGAAACCTTGTGAAGGATTGTTCCGGAAGGCTTTGAGAATCTCCGCGGTCTTGACGTTGAACGACTGTTGCTCGATTGCCTGTCTGGCCTGGACCGGACTGAGATATCGGGCGCGCATCGCACCTTCAATAATGCTGACTGCCTGACCCTGCTTCTGATCGATGATGTCTTGAGGCATCCTCCCGGAGAGGATGCCGTCGTAGACCTCCGTTCGTAGGCGATCAAACTCAGTAAGCGCGGACATAGCCTGCTCCTGCTTCTGTCGCTCAAGACCTTCGGCCTTCATCCGGCTGAACGTGGCGAGGCCCTGCTGATCGGCAATCTTGGATAGATGGGGGAGGAGGTCCGTGGATACATCCGCGAGCCACGTCTTCTTGACCTCGGCATATGCCCTGTTGAATCCCTCGGGATCGGCCGGGTACTGCTCCTGCAGCTTGACGATCTGATCCGTTAGAGCTGCCTGCTTCTGGGTCGCGAAGACCTGCTGAGACCCTGTCCGGTATCCACGACCGAAAGAGGTAAGATCAGCGACAGCACCAAGCAGGCCATCAGGGGCCACGCTCTTCCCATCCGTGGATGCGTTCTGATCCTTGATACCGGTCGCGGCACCTAGCTCGGTCTGAAGCTTATCCGCGTATTGGAAGGCCGTCGCGGAGATGTTGTTCCAGAACGCGCTATTCTGGTCCGCGATGTATACGCCTGTGGTCGGTGCCGTGAATGTCGTGAGCGGAGAGTACTGACCGATATCCACCATTAGACGACCCCTCCCTGTGTCAGGTAGGGGCTACGGTCCAGGGCTTGGAACCACTTCTCCTGAGGATCGATGCCAGCAGTAGGAGATTTGAACGCGGTTAGGAGACTGCCGCCGAACGTCGAGGCGGCCTTCAGCCCAGCGCCAAGCCAAGCGTTATTGACCGCTTGCTGACCCTGCCACTCCAGATTCGAAGCCGAAGCTTCGAGGTTGTCGGCCTTGGCATCGGCGGACCAGTTCACGTTGAACAGGTCACGGGCAGCCTGAGCCCGGGTATCCGCTAGACCTTCTACGATGGACCCACTAATATCAGCGCCACCAACCGCGGCCTGTGCAGCCTGCGCACCCGCGATCCGGTTGGCTCTACGCTGGATATCCTCTGACCTAAGCGTGGCCTCCGTGCGCTGGTTCTGTGCCTGCTGTCGCTGGACGGCAGCTTGAGCTTCCATCTGCTGCTTCTGTTGATTCGCTGCACTGACCTGCGAGATCACTCCCACACCCGTGGAGACTGCCGAGAATAGAAGGGGAATTAGGAGTTCTGGACCCATTAATCGTTGGCTCGATCTTGTTGTTGTTATGGGTATTTACGATCTCCATGATTCGTACCGAGGCGACCGAGAACTTGATCACTTCCCCTGTATCCCGAAATCCCAAAAGCTTGAGCCAGCGATGAGCCCGGCCGGGTAGGCATCCAGCTAGGTGCCGATGGTGCTGGTAGTCGGCCACCGCAGTCCGGAGGTAAGCCCGAGCACATCGGGTGTAAGCCAGGGCATGGGCTTCTACGTCGGCCCGGGCATACAGGCCATGAAGGCAAACCCCACTCTCTACCTTCATATAGGCGATCATGATGGGGCGACCATGTATCCGGGCCAGCCAGCGTTCGGTCGCCTGTAGGAGGTTATCTGCTGCCTGCTCAGGGGTGATATCGACCACACCATAAGCGGCTCGTTCTTCACGCCGTGGGTCCCGCAGGACTTCTAGGATCGCTTCGCGATCATCGGTCCACTCAAGGGTAACTCCTTCGGGTAGCGTCATGGACGTGGGCCCGGAGCGCGGAAGTTGACCACAAGGCTGAGCAGCAAGGCGGGAAGGGGATCACGAGATTCAATAATCACGGTCGTCTCGGTGGCTGATCCACTCAGAGCCACCCTACCTTTCATACGGTCGATCTGTTCCACGGGCTGATCGAGAAGATGATCTCCGAATTTGCGTAGCTCGATGCGACGACCATTCACCCAGATATCCTTCGTAGCTCTGAGCTGAAGAACAGCGTTGACCTTGCGAACTCTCTTGCCCTTGGTAGGTTCACCTACCGTAGGCATCAACGGCAGGGTCTCAGCGAGACTGATATATTTGACACCGATCACGATGGAGCTGACCGGATTAGGCAGGACGAAGTTGCCGGAGCCGTCAACGGCGACACTGGGGAAGATCACGCCATCGCCGATCACGGTGACCGTTTTCCCTGCGAAGTCCGTGAACGCATTCCAGTTCGTTGTTGGCGATCCGCTCGACGCCGAAGTCCATAGGTCGATGTAATGGTCCGTTGTGAATTTCGTCACGAACCGCTTCCCGTTAAACTCCATCACTGCATAGAGATTCTCATCGAGGCCGCAGATGGACAGGATTGAACCTTCACCTACGTCGAAGGTGCTGAACGCTCGAACTTTCTGCTCCATATCCAGGGTCAGCGTGGTAATCGAACCGTTCGAGTTTCGGAAGAAAATCAAATTGGATTCCAAGAATCCTCGGCAGAAGGCAGCATCAGTAGGCGTCTTCAAGATACCCGGAGCTAGTGTCGTTACCTTCTGGGCGACGAACGAATCCGAGGAAAAGTCGTAGCTGAATACGCGAAGCTGAGACTGCCGATCCACGAACAAGCTCGCGGAGTCCACGCCAACAGAACGAATGCCCGTATCGAGCATTCCATGTCGGGTCTCCATATTGAACTGGACCTTCGTCGGCGTGATCGGCGTGCTCGTCTCGGTCCACTCACGATAGCTGGTATTGATGATCAGGCGCTTGGCTACACTGAAGATATCCTGAACCGTGTTGACTTCGTTCGCCGCCAGGGTGAACTCGAACGACATGTCGTCATCGGTCGTTCCGTGATTCATATCGAAGAATGAGCCGACGACGCTGCCCCATATGGTTTGAGGTAGGAAGGTAGTACCAGCGACGATCAGCCGGTTTTGGTGGAATGCGCCACATCTCGGATAACCACGCGTGGCGCTGAACACCGCCTCTGCCCCGGCGCCGAAGTCCTTCGTCCATTGGTTCGCCCACGAGATCGTACTTACGTTCCAGATCGAATCATTGGCGCCGCGCTTGATCGATGTGGTAACGACATCGCCATGAAAGCCGATCCACGTATCGAGAGACTGCGTGAACTTCACATGCGGGAGCTGGCTCGCGGTCCAGGGGATCGAGATATCCGCTGCCACGAGTACGTCATTACGATAGACGTTGAGTAGGCCGGAGGACCTGAACGCGAACAGATAGACCTGCGACTCATTGAAGATGAATGGCCGAACCACGACCAGATCATCCAGGCGGGCGATTCGCTTCAGGCCAGGTCGTTTGAAGAGGGCACCACCAGTCAGCGGTATCCAGTTCGAGCAGCGTCGAAGCGAGGTGGCATAGAGCTGGATATCGCTTCGGCCTTCGAGGGTCCGGCCGACGAGGCCATCCGTTACGATCTGGCCACCAGTGAAGGAATTGTAGATCAGGGGGAACGTCACGGATTAACGTCCCCAGCGAAGGCCGCCCCAGCGGACACCGGTCCATCGACCGGGGCCGATCTGCGTGCGGGGGACTAGCTCAGCGTCTCGCGTCTTCGCCGCGCCGAAGAAGACCCCGGTATCGCGACCGATTGAATCCCGTACAGAGCCGATGCCGACTAGCTTTTCGCTCGCCTCATAAGCGAGGCTGGAGACGAAGAACGCAGCGAACCAGTTAGGCAGCGCGGTGATGGTGGATTCGTTGTAGGTCCGCCCGTATCTCAGGAAGACCCGATCAGAATTGGATAGGAGCCGACCATCATCGTAGGTCCAATCCACGGTGGAGAGGCCACCAGCACCTAGGACAGCACGGACGACATGGAAGTCAGAAGGCAGATCGAACTGGTACTGGTACCCAGGCAGATCAGGAGCAGCGAGAAGTCGGCTTAGCTCCTGAGTTCTGGTACTGAAGTTCCACCGATAGATGCTCAGGCATCGATGCAGCACCGGGCGCCAGATCGCGCCCCACGTAATGTTGTCCTCTGTATCGCTGGTGATACTGGTGACTGGGTCGAGTCCGAGCTTGGCTGAAGCCTGCGTGAGTAAGTCTGGTAGTGTGTCCTGCATCCGGGGGTTACCTCCCCGGTATTTATCGAGCGGGCTTTAGTTGACCTTCGGTTGAGGACCAATCAGGCTAATACAAAGCCGTTCTGGGGGGGGCGCGTTGCTAAGCGAGAAGACTGTCGAGATTAACTTTACTGCGACTTGGATGTGGGTGCTTGGCTCTTACTTCCAGAAACGTGTAACGGTCTGGGCGCCATCGGCGAGGGAGGAAGCAGACGCCGGGTTCGATGCACGTGTTGATGCAGCCGGATTCTCTCTGTTGGTGCAGTACAAGGCAGCCAAGTGGAGTCCCCAACACAATGAATGGCGCTTCAAGCTCAATGAGACGAAAGGCCAGGATCAACACGCGAAGCTAGTCGCACACGCAAAGAAAGGCACACCCACCTATTACGGCCTCCCGCTGTTTGATGATTATGCGACACTTCAGAACAATGCCGGAAACTTGCTGGGGTACCATGTTTCCGCGTGGATCGATGTGGAGTTGTTGGCATTGCCGAATGGCGGTGTTGGAAAGCACAAGCTAGGTATTGGCCCGAGTTTTCCACGTACGATTAAGGTCTATTCGGAACCTTTTGAGGTCGAGGTGGATACCTCGATAGGAGGTGTGCTGACGAATGTCGCACGAGCGTCAGAACGGAGATGGAGAGAAGATTTGCGGACTGGCGATGTCTTTCGCGATAGGCCGCCTCCGCCATCGCCGCCCGAAGATGGTGACGGCGGTGACGGAGAAGACGAAGGTAGCGGATCGGGCTTGGTGGGCTTTCACATTCGCTGACGCTTGCCAGTTTCGATCCGATCCCTGTCCAGACCGCTCAGTTTTGAGAGTTCAGCGGGATCAGGTACGCGACAATCGTGGGAGCACCGCTATAGCCGGGCTCCACTCGGATTGTCCGCTGGGCCCGCTCGGGTCGTTCGAGGTCGCGATGTGCAGAGGCGAGCGCCGCGAAGTCGATACCGGGCGTGGGTGGGAATCTACGTCGTGACGATCCCGGCTCCTGCTCAGCCGGATCAGGTTTTGGGTCGGTAGCCGACCGGGGTCGCCTCAGGTCCATGGTCGTGTAACCGAATATCGACCGATCTCGAATATTCCGGATCAGGCCCGGTTTGACCTTGTAGCGTTCGGCCTCGACCTGATCTGATCGTCCGTGAGGGTGATCACGATGTTCGGTCTATGGTTTTCGGGCTCGGGCTTCAGCTTGGGCTTGGGCACTGGACCACGGCGTCGGACCCGAACTACGTCTGGTAGGTCTGCGGTGATCTTGGAGTGGGCTGCACGATGCTGGATCGCGCGGATCGTGAAGGTGCTGACACCGAACTGAGAGGCGAGTTCGGGAGCTGGATCAGTCGATACGAATATAGATGTGATCTGTTCAGGCTTGAGATGTGGCTTCCTCTGAGCGGGCTTGACCCGAACGGGTCTTGGAGGAGGCGCCGGTCGGGTCAGATCGGTGGTGTACCGAGCATGGGTATCCCGCGATTGAATCCTGTAGATCGCTCGTATGTGGAGTCCATATCGATCTGCGAGTGCGCGAGCGGGGTCAGTCGATACGAATATCGCTCTGATCAGATTGGGCGTTAAGCGGGTGTGGGCCATCGATCCTATTTGGGCGGATCGACCTGATCTCAGGCCCAGACCATGTCGGTCATGACGCCGTGACACTGAGCGACACGCGAAGCGACACGCATAAAACCCTTATGCCATGGGCACTCGTGACGCTCGTGACGCTTGTGACGCTGCAAACGAAGTCGGCGGACACTTTTGGCAGGACACGATGGGCGGAGGCCCTCAGCTTCTATTCTCATCTTTTTTTCATCAACTTGAAAAGAAGCGTCACAAGCGTCACAAGCGTCACAGATATCGATTCTATAAGCATTTTAGGCGTGTCGCTTCGCGTGTCGGCGTGTCGGCGTGTCGGCGTGTCGCTTCGCCCTAGGTTTGAATCATGTTGGAGTCGCCGATAGTCGGCTCCGCCTGTCGTGACCTTCTATTGCGGGCTTGGGGCCTTGAACTGGACCATCGATTGACTCATCTACCGAATAGGACAGGGTTTTGACTGGCCCGCATAAATAGAAGTGATCGCCCCGCACCGGTGGATTACAGATTTTAGGTTTCTTTGAAGGCTTCGGTCTTCGGCTCCAAGGGTCTCAGTTCGTGTCATGTGCGGATGGCGACGAACTGAGACCCTTAACGTTTGGAGCCATCCGCATGTATACATTAATCCTACAGACCCCCGTCCCGGTGATGATCGATCCCATTATTGCGGGTGTCGAATCTACCAAGATGAAGTGCACACTTCACTTCAACGATGAACGAGTTGAACTCGTCATTCCAGTGGATCGTGAGTTCGACGATACCGAGCGTAGGGCGATGCTGCGAAGCCTTAGCGCGGTCTGTCAGACGTACTTTGACCCAGCGCCGACAGTGCATCCGATGGAGGATGTGAAGGTACGCGAGTTTGAGGGGCAGTCGATGACAGTCGAACTCCTCACCTCAGTCGATCCGGTCAAGAAGTCCGAGATCGATGATAAGGGACCCGAGGTCCCGACTGGAATTAACCTGATGGGCTCGCGCGGAGCCGAAGAGATCGGGGACGTTCGCCCCTGTGATCCGGTCGGATTCGTGCAGGACTATCTGGATGGCAAGGCTCGTGGCCTAGAGGCACTGGCTGGCATGATCGGACAGGTCGTAGTCCGCCACAATGATGGTTACTGGATCAGGCTTCAGGAGGGATGGAGGCAGACCACGCAAGGTGCGGCGATCAGCAAGGTCAAGTCTGAGTGGCGTCCTGTTCTGGCATCTCATGGGGTCAAGTGCAGTCAGAAGCACATTGAGGATGTGTTCAAGAGGTTCCTGCTTCCCGTGGTAGACGGCACGCTTACAAGCCCAGTCGAATCCGACTTCGTCGAATACCAAGGTGGTACGTACCTTAATCTGAGATTGGCCTCACGCCTCGAACCCACCACGTTCGGAGCCGATGGCCGACTTATTCGTGAGTTCATCCTCTCGAACGTTCTGGATGAACATCGTTCGTGGACTGCGATTGAAGATGAACTCACTGATCCGAACGCGAAGAGCCCCACGAAGTGGGCACTGAATTGGATTGCTCATCTATATCAGCGCCCGGGCGTAGCTCTACCGACTGCACTTTGGCTGATCTCGGTAGAGCAGGGCATCGGTAAGAGTCTGTTCGCCTCGATGCTCGCGACCCTCGTAGGTCGTTCGAACGTGGCGAAGGCCGAACAATCGGAGATGACCGGAGACTGGTCCAACTGGCTCGTAGGTAAGTCGTTCGTGATCGCGGATGAGATCAACGTTACCGAGAAGAAGACGTTCTATGCGAAGCAGAAGTCTTGGATCGGGTCGGATTCCATCTCCGTTCGAGCGCGCGGAATCGGCACGTGGATGATCCCTACGATTGCGAACTGGATATTCCTGTCGAATGACTTGACGCCTATCCGCATCGACGCCGCGGACCGTCGTAACATGCTCATTACATCATCCAACGATCTGGAATCCGCAACTGCAATGATCGAGCGGATCAAGCCGATCATCAGTGATCCAAAGCGGTTCCGGTCGGCGCTCGCCGAGTTCGGCTCGTGGTTGGATTCCATCGTGATTGATCTCGCGTTGATCTCGCGAGCCATAGCTACGGAGCTGAAGGACGACCTCATCGAGAATACTCGTGATCCCGTTGATACGTTTGTACTTGATCAAGCTGAAAGCGCCGCATGGAAGACCGGAGAGTGGCTCACGACCGAGCGCCTGATGCAGCGATACACCGCGTGGTGTGAGCTGACGGACGTGTTCAAGGGCTTCCGAAGTCAGTCCCATCTGGTGAAGGAGCTGAAGCGGCTGAAAGCGCGCGGATGGGTCGAATCTGAACGGAAGCATCAAGGTCGGGGCTGGACCCTGACGAAGCCACCGATCGTCGTGCTGACCCCGAACGAGAACGCAACTCAGACCCAGACGGTCGCGAGCTTCTTCGCGGCGAAGACCGGCTCCATGCTCCAGCGGATGATTGATCGCGAACACGCGGACCGTCGTAGGCTCGTAGGCGAGATCAGCGAAGCAGCTTAAACGCTCTAGGACCAGCACGTAAAAGAAAAGGCCCCGTTCCGGGGCCTTCTCGTTACTGGACGCTGATCGTGAATCCGGCGCTATGCGCGTTCAGCCACCAGTCGACTTCGGCTAGGGGCTTGGGGTTGGCTCTCAGCCGGATCAGGATCGTCTGATTGAAGTCGTAATCGGGTCCGTCCTGAATTTCGACGCCGTACGCGTCGTAGAATTGAACGCCCGCGCCGGCATCGACCCGCCAGCGATAATCCACGATCCCGGCCTGATCACCTGAGGTGACCAGTACCATGACCTCATACTGGTCATCCGTGGGCATGATCTTGACTAGGCAATCCAGCCCGTTCGGCATGGTCAGTGCCATGTGATGCGTGCAATCGTTTGGAATTAGCTTCATGTTCCCCTCCTTACAGACAGGAGAGGACTCCGATCCGAGTCGGGCTGCAAACGTATACAGACAGGGTGCAGAAATACGCAATTTCGATTCAAAACCGAACCCAGTTTTGAATCAAAAAACCCCAGCGATAGAGTTCGCTGGGGCTTTTGACATTTGGACATCATCGGGTGAGGAGGAAAACGCTCACCTTCAATCCTATGTAGGTCTGACGGCCTGTTCGTTCAACCTTTCAAGGTGAATTAGCGAGCGGTGGCGATGTCGAGGACGCTGAGGACGCTATGTGTTCCCAGCGTGGGCTCATCCTTCCGGGTTTCCTCGTCGTAGGGCGTCGCCATTACTACGACGGCACGGCCGATCCGGTGCTCCCAGAAGGACTGATCGAACCGATCATCCTCTTGGATCGTGTAGTTGAACCGGCTGAAGGGTTGCGCAGAGGGTTCACCCTTCTTCCCGGCCTGAATCCAAACCTCGGTCAGACCGACTTGGATTACCGCTTGAGGTGTGTCCGTCCCGTCGTTGATCCACTTGGCCGATACCGGCCCAACAATGCAGAGTTTAGTCACACGTGTCTCCTGAAGCCGTCGAATGCAGGGGTTCAACGCGACGGCGTCGTTGAACGAGTCGGCAGATATGCGTGTGGGCCAGACGAGTCTAGGTCGATCTCAGAGGGTGCGGTCGCCGAGTGAGAGGTGTTGAAGCGTTCGTTTTGTATACGCGATGTATACAAATGGGTTAGGTGCCTGTTGCCTCAACGTCACACAGCAAAAGGAAAGTTTTGGCGACGCTTCTCCCGGCGCTGTATGCGCAACCGACTAGGGCTTCGCTTCCGTCTGCTCCAGTATCTGCTCACGGAAGCGCCTTTGTGATTCCTCCTGGCGCTGCTTCCACTTTGCTCGCTTCTCCCTGAGGCCTTCGGCTTCGCTCTGGATGTAGGCCATGTCGTCGCCAGCGTCCGGGGTGGGGACCTTGGCAGCCTTGGCTAATCCTCGAAGCAAATCATCAGCGGCGAGCGCGATCTCGGCTGTGGCCAAGGGGCCGACTATGTCGATGTCCTCGGTGTCATATTCGGAGGCGATGGCGATGTCGGATTTCCATCGATGAGCGAGCATCTCAACTGCGAACATCTTCACCATTAGGGGCTTCGCTAGCTTGGCAGCCGTAGCTTCGACCTTCTCATTCGAGAGAATGGGATCGAACTTGTCTCCGCTCCATTGGAACTCTTCGTCAAGGTCAGGCTGAGCATTAGCGTCATCGCTGTACTTCTTCACCCAGTAGAGCTTGTACTTGATCACATGGGGAAGGAGGAGGGTTGCCGCGAGCCGCTCTTCGCGCCATCGGCCATTGAGGCCATCCCACAGTTTTATCAAGAATGGGATCACGAACGCGGTGGCGATGGTCGCTAAGATCGTTTCCCAATGACTTTCCAGCCAAGCCTGCATTTCCCCCACCCGTCCGCATAGCCTTATGATTTGAGCCTACGCCGATAAATATCGGCATGTCAGTATCTCGAACCAAGTATCTCACGTTGAATCGCGATCCCGAGAAGGTCGCCCGTCTCAAGACCGTCCTCGACAAGGCGTTTGATCGCCTCGTGGACAGGATCGAAGACCTCGCATCTGCGGATGTGGCTACTCCGTACAAGGTCGATCCTAGTTCCCGAACGGCAGGAAAAGACTTCCTCGAACAGCACTCGAAAATGTCGAACGCCCGAGCCTCCCGATGGCGCGAGATGGGCGAAGCGATGCGCCAGTGCGAGCTGATCATGAACTTGACGATCATCCCGCAGGACCACGCTCACGCGACCCAAGAGGCGAAGGAGTTCGAACAGGAGGAGGAGCAAGCTCGCGAGCTTCTGAACGCCTCGTTCGGAAATGCAACAGCGGATCGCATCCGGGAACTCCGTGAGAAGTACGGTCCCGCCTTCAAACTGCCGAACGTGCCCGATGAGGAAGACGGTGAATGAGAAAGCCGAATCCTCGTAAGTCGCCACGTAAGCAAGTCCTTGCCGGGGAGAAAGTAGACTTCCCCACGTTCTTGATCGTTTGGAACGAGCATCTCGGACAGACCACACCCGACCTGCATCTGAGGATGGCGGTCTGGCTGGAAGCCACAGACGGACGGCCGACCCGGCTTCTCATGTGTTTTCGTGAAGCTGCGAAGTCTTGGATCATCTCACTGTTCGTGGTTTGGAAGCTCTATAGGGACCCAAACCAGTCCTTCATCATGCTATCCTCGACGGACAAACTGGCGGCCAAGAACGCTTCGTTCGTCCGGGACATGATTGAGGCGCACCCGCTGGCGCGCCACCTGAAGCCCGCCGGTCAAACCGAACTGTGGCAGCGCTCATCGTTCAATGTGGTCCGTGAACAGGGAAAGAATCCGAATTTCTCCGTACAGGCGTTGTCGCTGAAGTCCGATATTACGGGACTGCACGCGAACCAGATATTCGCGGACGACTTGGAGACCTCGGAAGGTACTCGAACCCCGGAAGGGCGCGAGCTGCTCAAGAGCCGAAGAGGGAAGCTGAGGTTCATCGCACCACGTATCACCTACATCGGCACCCCTCATGCCGGCGCTATCAGCATGTACAAGCCGATGCTGGAGGACCCTGAGCACATCGATTCGATGGTGATCCCAGTCTATGAGGAGAACGGAGAGGGGGCTCGGGTATACGCGTGGCCTGAGGAGCGAGGCGAAGAATACGTCAACATGATCACGACCGGCGCCGAAGCGATCTCACAGGGTGAGTTCGATTCACAGATGATGCTGAAGTTCGTCGATCTTGAAGCCTACGGTCTCCAACTGGATATCGCTCACCCGTATTCATCTGAGATCATTCATGCGACCCGAACCCACGAGTGGACCAGGGTAGTGACGGCATTGGCGACGATCAGCGATGTCGATGCCGAGGGAAAGCCGATCAAGCACGATCTTGTTGATTTGCTTCTATCGTGGGACCCGGCGTCGGCATCGGGAACCGGTGATGATTCTGTCGCCTCGGTATGTGGTCGATCTCGCGATGACCGCACTTTCGTCCATCATGTTGCCAAGCTGCCGCCGAACTCCAAGGAGGGTTGGAAGCCGCAGATTGATCGCCTTCTGGATATCGCTATCGAATATGGAGTTCGTCGGATCGTGGTCGAAACCAACAACAACCCGGCACTTCCCGCAGAAATCCGGATGGCGATAGAGCGCAAGGGCCTAACGAACATCAAGGTGGTTGGTATTCACAATACAATTCCGAAGGAGCAGAGGGTTCGGTCTGGATTGGAGGCATCGCTTAGCCGGGGTCGCTGTCACATCCACGCTTCGGTTATGGAGACGAAGTTCGCTGAGCAGGCCAGGGACTTCCCGCATAACATGGTCCGAGGCACGAAGCGAAAGAACGACTGGCTCGATTCTGTGGCCTTCGGTGTGCTCCATTTGAGGAAGCTTCCTCCCGGTGTCGTCGTGGAGAGTGGCTTCCGATCACGTCCTCAGGTGAGGAGCTACGAGCTTCAGATGAACCGATAAATAGCCGGACGGGGTTGACCCGGATTTTGAGGGGTTACCCGTGTTTGGATGGATGAAGGGACTACTAGAGGAGGCTCGAAGCTTTAGCCTCACAAGATTCGTGATTATGACGTTCTGCGGTTTTGTTTTCTGGCTGATAGTGATTTTCACGTTGGAGTTCACCAATCGGATCGACATCGATACATCCTGCGGCGGTACCTGCATGTGGCTGATCCATGAACTCATTTCCGTGGCGAAGCCCTACAAGTCCGCTGGCTTCGATCTTCATCCACCTTCAACGACACCGATCAAAATCCACGTGACGTTCCTTCCCTGATCCACAGCTTGCATTGCAGTCACAGAAGCTAGGGGCGTCCAACGCCGAAAGCGCAAATCCTAGCGGGTCGACAAGATCGATCCCGATCTTAGAGTCCTGCGATGCATTTCATCCAGCGTCACGAGAACATTCATTCCCTATTGAGTCCTAATCTACCTGTCGGGATCGTCTGTTCCTGCGGCCGTCGTGGCCTCGTGACCCCTGAGCAGATCAACAGCGTCAACCAGTCCAACATGAGTTCCGTGACGACCCTGAAATTCAAGTGTCAGGCCTGTGGGAGTAAGGACGTGAAGCTGATCGGATTCCGTACGGGCGTTCAAGTGGATGCGTTCTGGGAGGGGCTGGAGTTCGCGGACATCTGGGATTTGAGGTTCTACGGATGCGACATGGACGAGCTACCGTGGAAGCTTTATCGGGATGATCCAAATCCGTTTCGTCTGAGATATTGAGTCGTATTCTGCGTCGGAGGAAATCAATGGATGAGAGAATCGAAGAACTGACCGTGAAGCTCGATCAGCTACACGCAAAGACCGAGGCCATGCAGCAAATCGTGGCATTGCTTCTCGGCTGGGAATCGAAGGGAAACCCGCTCGTGCTGAAGAGCCTGAAGATGCTGGCTGCGGGTGATGGGCCCGATCTGGCCCCCGATCTGTCCGTGCTTCCCGGTGGCACTACTCCTGATCAGCGGGCTCCCATCGAGCAACAATTGGCGAAGCATCGGAAGGCGACGAAGGCCGCTGCCATGGAACTTGCAACGACCTATGTCCTGCTGATCGAGGGCAAGGGAAGGGGCTAGGTGGTTTGGGCGAGAAGCACATCGATCATCGCTTGATAGCGAAGTGCGTGCTTGAGGTTTGGTGTCACGCGATACCCGTGCTTCTTCTTGTCGACCTTGGCCCGGATGTCGGCTGGCAACGCGTCGATGTATTCGCGAAGTGCTCGCTTCGCGGCAGTCAGCATTTCCGGCGTCGGTTCCCGGATCGATAGGAGGAGCGTTCGGAGATCGTCGGTCATCCGATATTTATGGGGGCCGCTGGCAATCAGGCTAGTCGGATTGCTCTGTCGGATCAGGACGAATGAAGAGCAGGCCCTTAGTCTTGATGCGGCAGTCGGAGCAGACAGGAGTCGGGGCCTCTGCAAGGGTTCGTTTGGCAACCTGCGGATAGATATTCGCGAGGTCTCGAACAGATTTCTCGCATCGTGGGCACACGAGATCAATCTTGTATCGAGAGCCGATTTCGGCGATCCGCATGGTAGGAGGGAAGAAAGCTAGCTGTGCCTTGCTTCGAAGCGTCATTTCTTGGATGTGCTCGTGCTCCCAGTCTAGCGCCCAAATGTGGAAGCCCTTGTTTCCGGCAAAAGGCAGCGTCGGATGGCCAAGCGTCAGAAGATCACCGGGAGCGATTTTGTTCCTGAGATGCGCTTCGGGGACGGGTATTTGCGCCTTGCTTGCGATGTGCCTCGCTAGTGTCGCCTTATGTTTTCCGGGCTCTTCGTCGTATCGCTTGTTCCAGACCCAAGCGACAGCGCCAGCAAGAACATCGGCAGCCTGAACCAGTCGAGACTCATCCGATTCCACGTCTTTGACCAGCTTGAAGATTTCAGTCTTTCGGCCGTGTTCGAGACGGTCTCGCCGATTCAGAACGATTTTCTGTGTTTCGCCCGTGTATCTAGATGAGCGCTTGTCCAAGTAGACGTACAGGCTTGGATCGCCTTTCGGTACATCGCGGGCATATGTCATCAGATGGAGAAAGATGTATTTCTCCAGGCCGAGGGCGGGATCGGACTTGTTGTATTTCTTGTGGTCGGACTGTCGAGAGTTAACCACGACACAACGAAATTTCAGGCCGTACTTCTTGCGGCAATCAAAGATCGCATCGACGAACTTGATATAGAGATGGAGAAATCGATTGTCGTTCCAGCTTCGCTCGAAATCGCGCCCGCCGAGCGACGCAACTAGAGTATCAAGGACGGGCTGCACGTTCTCCGAATCACAGAACATCGTCCCATAAACGAGGTATTCGTGACCTCCCGTATGGGAGGTCTCGTCTCCAAAGATTGTTCGTGAGAGGGGCTTACTCACCCGGTCTTCCATTTCGGTATCGAGACATCGAACTCGATCTTGTCGAGTTCCTCCTTCAACACCTTGATCGGGAACGCGCCGTAGCTGCGGCCCACGGATCGATTGTCGTGGCCAGAGATTTCGTCGTGCATATCCTCGGGCATGCGAACGCCACGAGCTGCTGATTTCCAGCCGTGCCGGAACGAATGGAAGTCTTTAAAGCGATCCCCGAGGTCGAGTTCCTTGCGGTACCGGCCGAACCACTTGGACCAGTTACCGGCCCATCGACCAACGCTATCCGGTGCGATCTTCGGCCAGAGCTTCTTGCCCTTCACGCTCTTCACATAATCGAGGAAGCCGAGGGCGATGACCTCCCGATGAAGGGGGACGACGCGAACTGATCCTTCCGTCTTGGTGGATTTTGACCCCTCATCCTCGAACGAAGGGCTGATCTTCAAGCACCAGATACCGGAGCGCTGAATGACATCGGCCTTGTCTAGCTGGGCGAGTTCTCCGGCCCGGAAGCCGTGATACAGGGCGAGCACTGGTAGCCAATAGGCTGCCTCTCCAGCGCCCGCCCGGGGGCGTTTCCGCTTCGAGTACACGGGCGACTTGAACAGCTTGTTCAGTTCGTCGGCGTCCCATTCCTCTCGCTTCGATGCCTTGGCCCGCTTGGGCTTCTCCAGCTTGATCTTGTCGAACGGGTTGTTCAGGGTCAGGAGTTCGTTACGCTCAGCCAGTCCGAACAGGGTAGAGATCGCGCCGAAATTCTTCACCAACGTGGCATGGGCGAGGGGATTACCTCGCCTATCCGTCATTTTCAGGACGTGATCCTTCCACGCCCGGGCATGGGTCGTGTTGTACTCAGCGATGGGCAGATCACCGTTCAGCTTAACGAACGCGTCCTTTGACCGTTCATATTCGTTGGTGGTGAGGATCGATGGTTTCCGTTCGGTCTTCCACCGCTCGAATAGATCGTTCACCGAACAGGGCTCTGGCGTCGTCGCGATCAGCCGGGCCTCTTCCAGACGGGCCTGCAGCTTGGCGATCTGATGCTCAGGTTTGGCCTGCTCTCGTCTCCAGAGGCTTTCCTGAGCCCAGAGGGGAGCATCCAACGTGAAGGTCTGGCCGATCCCCGGCTGTCGATTCTCTAGGGCCTGTCGGGCGGATGCGATCCTTGCCTCGAAGGTCTGCATCACCCCATGGAACACGGTGAGCGCACGGCGCACATCCTGCTCGCGTAGACTGGCCTGCAGGCTGGTCTGCCCGACGATCTGTTGGAGTTCCTTGGGCACGTCCTTTCGTGCCCACAGCGTGCCGTTCGTTCCCCTCCGGAACATGCCCTTCGGTAGAGCCACCTTCATCCTCGATTCGTAGCACTTTTCGTAGCAACGAACCGGGCAAAAGCCGCTGTATACCGATGTTTATTGGGTTTTCCGGAGGTTTGGCGCTCCCTACGGGATTCGAACCCGTGTTTCAGCCTTGAGAGGGCCGCGTCCTAGGCCTCTAGACGAAGGGAGCGGAGGCCGGAGGCGGGACTGATAGTCGAACAGGGCCACCGGCGCAACCCCTCCTGTTCAGGAGGGCTTTCGGCCGGTGACCCGGGACAGCACGCCGGGCACGAAGGGATGCACCGTGACCTCGGTGAAACCTGCGCCCTGCAGATACCCTTTCACCTCGCCTTCGGTGTGGGCGAGGCCAGTGCTGCCCTGGACGGCCTCGTTGAGGCCCCAGAGGGCGGCCGAGAGGGGGCCACGCCGGTCGTCGTGCAGGGTCTCGCCGATCAGGTGCATCTCGCCGCCGGGGTTGAGGGCAGCGAATGCCTTCTTGACGACCAGGCGGATCAGGGCGGGCTCGTACTGCGGCAGATTGCTCGCCATCACCACCACGTCGACGCCCGAGGGGAACTCGGTCGTTGTGAAGTCGCCGGGCAGGGTCGTCACGCGATCGGCGGCGCCGTTGGCGGTGATGTACTCATTGGCGACCACCGTCACCGGCGGCAGGTCGAGTACGATCGCCTTCAGCCCAGGATAGGTCTTGGTGGCCACGATGCTGTAGGCGCCGGAGCCGCCGCCGAGATCGAGCAAGGTCTTGCGCCCCGTGAGGTCGACGCTGCGGCTGAACAGCCGCGCCGCGCCCATGCCGATCGAGTAGGTCGCGGCATGATAGCGTCGGGCATCCTCGACCGAGAAATCGACATAGGCACCGAGCGTGTTCTCTTCCTTGCGCCGCAGGCGCTCCGAGAGCTCGCCGAACGCCGTCCAGCGCGGCTTGGTGAACAGGATCCAGGGGCCGGCATAGCGCTCGCCATCCTTGACCAGGAAGCGCTGAACGTCCGGTGCATTGGTGAAGCGCTCGCCGGTGCGGTCGAGCAGGGTCATGGCCGCCAGCACGGTCAGGATGCGCTCGGCATTGCGCTCGGTGATGCCGATCGCCTTGGCGGCTGTCGGGATCGTGTCGTGGCCGCGCGCGATGGCGGTGAAGACGTCGAGCTCGACCGCCGCCATCAGCGCCGCACTTTCCCAATAGGCCTGGGCGATCTTCTGCAGGCGTGTCGTATCCAGGCGCTTCTCCTGCGGCGGCTTCTCTTGCGGTTGCGACATAGCTCGGTTTCCTCCTCGTCATCGGCTTCGGTTGCTCGATCCTAGCGCGTGTGCCTAAGCTTCGTCGCCGCTTGCGGAGGAAACCGCCATGGACATGCCGATCGCTTCCGAATTGCCGCTCACCGGCATCGACGTGCACACGCTGCCACCGGCCGACGGCGAATGGGTGCTGCGCCGCCAGCTCGCCGGTGCCTATCGCCTGGTGGAACATTTCGGCTGGACTGAGCTGATCTACGGCCATCTCACGGCGCGCGTCCCGGGCGAGGCGCCGCACTTCCTGATCAATCCCTATGGCCTCAACTACGACGAGGTAACGGCCTCGAACCTGGTGAAGATCGATCTCGAGGGCCGGATCGTCGAACCGAGCGAGCATCCGGTGAACTACGCGGGCTTCGTGATCCATTCGGCAATCCACATGGCGCATGCCGAGCGGCACAAGGTGGTGATGCACACCCATACGCGCGCCGGCATGGCGGTCTGCGCGCTGAGGGACGGGCTGCTGCCGGTCTCGATGGTCGCGACCGCTTTCCACAACAAGCTCTCCTATCACGACTACGAAGGGCCCAGCCTCGATCTCGACGAGCGCGGGCGGCTCCTGAAGAATCTCGGCGACAACCAGGCGATGATGCTGCGCAACCACGGCCTGCTCGCGACCGGCCGGTCGGTGCCTGAAGCCTTCCTGCGGCTCTACCGGCTGGAACGGGCCTGCCAGATCCAGCTCGATGCCGCCGCGGCAGGCACGCTGAACGTCATGGGCGACAATCTCGCCTCCAAGTCGGGCGCCGACATGGACCGCTTCTCAGAGATGGAATCGGCAGTCGGCATTGGCGACCTGGAATTCGCCGCGCTCCTGCGCAAGCTCGACAAGACCGATGCGAGCTGGCGACACTGAGGTTAACGGCCTACTTCTCGAAGTAGCGACGGGTCGTCTGACATTTGGTTTCGCGCTGCCCAAGTAAGTGCCGAGATCAGGCATAGACGCGAGAGTATTTCGCTGACCATACGGGTAGATGACCAATCATGGCCTATCCATCTGCTGTTCCCATGGATAGTCTGGCTGCGCCCGTCCTTGTAGATTTTGTCGATTGCAGCCTGCAGTGTGGGACCATCCTTTCGGATCAACTGGTCTCTCGCCATGCCAAGGCGAGCCGCTATTAACTTCAGGATTCCTTCGGACTCCTTGCCCATTGCTAGCGCTTCGAGGCTTGCCGAAAATTTCACTACCGCCATCAATGTCACGTGTTCTCGGCAGCCCTCATGGAACCAGAGAAGCGCTTGGCTGAGCGTGTTCATCAAATTCGGGCGGGCAACATTCCCCGTTGCGTTAATGAAGTAATCGATGGCTTCACCGACAGAGTCAAAAAGGAGTCGGTGCGTCGATAGTTCTGTCGTCCACTCGGCCGCGCTAATAGCAGCACCATACGGCATTACATGAGACGTCTCGGAAGTCGTGAACATCACATTCGGTACGAACGCTAGAGTCTTCTGACTGCGTGGAGCGCCATCCATGGTAAGATTGAAGCCGCGCAATGGATCCGATGGTATTTCCCAGCGTAAGGCAATGGCCGTCATTGCGAGACGTGCTGCTGTCAGCGCCTTGAGGCGACCAGCCTCTGGTGCCAGTCCGGTAGTTTTTACGCTGCAAACGTAAGGGTTTTCGCCAACAGTAGACAGAATACTGTGCTCAAAAAGTGCATCGACCGATCCCTTACGCTTGCGGCTCTTATGCCCACTCCAAGTCTGCCTAACTCGTCGTGCTGTGATCTTCTTGATGGCACCGTCTTGTTCCTTGCGTGTTAACCACTCGGATCGAGGCTCGAACCTGACAGGCCCAATGTCGAACCCCGGGATGTTGGGGGCTTCGAACAAGGTGCACCCGAAAACGAATTCGCGTGGTCCGTAGGTGTACTCTTTCAGCGATTTCCGAAGAGTGACTAATGCTCCCTTGGCATGCTCGTCTGGATCACTGCCGGTATTGATCTTGGCCAAAGCGAATGCGAGGCAACTCCGTACCGTCTGGCGCCATTCGTCGTCCGTGTGTGTCTTCGCAAGCGTAGGATCGTTGCGCTTGAGTTCAACTGCGATCATCCGGATTGACCGCTCCATCGACTTCGATAGGTTGATGACCTGATCGCCCTCAACCTTGATCTGGCCCACTAGCGAAAAGTCACCCCCGTCCTCTTCAAGTAGCGGCATGCACTTCTCCGTCCGCCTGAAGTCGAGGATCAACGTCTTTATCATCCCTCGGAGTGTCGCCATCGCCGGCCGTTTAAAAGAACCGCCAGAAGACGAAGACCATCGCGGCGTAGAGCGCCAGGATGATGCCGGCGCCGAGGAGGTGGACGGTGAGGGCGTTGCCGCCGGCGGCGGGCTGGAGCCACCAGCCGAAGCGCTTGGCGACCCAGGGGACGAGGAAGCCGGTGAGGCCGACGCTCACGATATTGCCGATGAACAGCGACACCGCGAAGGAGAGATCGGAGAAGAACGGCATGCCGACCCACACGCCCCACAGGAAGACGACGGGGTAGAGCATCAGCAGCACCAGCATGTCCATCTTCCACACCGGAAGCGGGCCGCCGGCCGGCGAGACATCGCGGAACCATTGCTCGAAGCCGGAACTGGCGATGCGGGCGTGGAACTCCTCGGTGAGGGGCGCGGCTTCGTCGACCAGCTTCTTACGTTCGGGCGAGTCGAGCCAAGCCTTGAGGTTGGCCTCGGTGTCGAAGCGCAGGATGGCGACGAAGGCCTCCTGGACGCCGGGCACCGGCGGCTCGAAGCGGTAGCCCTGCAGGCCGCGCGCCTTGGATTGTGCGGCGGCGATCTTGCGTTCCCAGACGCGGTACTCGGCTTCCTTGCCCGGCAGCACGCGCGTGGAGATCACGGCCGAGACCGGCGCGGGCTTGATGCCGCCGGCGGCGTCCTGGACGATATGGACATCGTCGCGGCCGATCAGCATGGGGGCCGCGCCCTCGATGCGCTTCTGCCGTTCCGCCGAGGCCAGCCAGCGCTGGGCGTCGGGCAGGCTGGCGAAGCGCTGCAGGATCACCCAGTCGACCTGCAGGGGCGGCGCCGGCGGCAGCAGGCGCTGCTCGATGAAACCGGGAAACCCTTGGATCAGCGAACTGGTCTCGCCCTGCCAGCGCGCGAAGTCGTCGGCGCGCTCGGGCCGCACGCAGGTCTGGGTGACGATGCTGACGCTTTGGCTCATCGCTTGGCGAGCTCGGCGAACAGGCGGTCGGGCGTGAAGGGCAGGTGGGCGAAGCGCTGGCCCAACGCGTCGGCCAGCGCATTGGACACTGCCGGAGCCACCGGGTTGATGGCGCATTCGCCCTGGGACTTGGCCCCGAGCGGCCCGATCCTGTCGACGGTGCCGGCAAAGAACAGGTCGGTGCGCGGCGTGTCGGCCCAGGCGGGGATGCGGTAGTTGCGCAGCTGCGGGTTCACCATGCGCCCGTCCTCGTGGACCATGTTTTCGGTGAGCGCCCAGCCGTAACCCATGGCGATCGCGCCGTCGAGCTGGCCGCGGCACTGCATGGGATTGATCGGCCGGCCGATATCGGCGGCATGGACGCTCTGCAGGATGCGGATCTCGCCGGTCACCCGGTGCACGGCGAGCCGCACGCCCTGCACGTTGAAGGCGATGGTGCGCGGCGACAGGTAGGCCTTGCGACTGGAGGCAAAGCGATGCTCGACCTTGGTGCCGGCGGCATGCAACTCGGCCAGCGCGATCCGCTTGTTGCCGCAGAGCACCGTGTCGCCCTCGAGCCGGCAGGCGCCGCGCTCGGTGCCGGTATGGCGGCTCGCGAAGTCGAGGATATCCTCGCGCATCGCCTCGGCGGTGAGATGCACCGCCTTGCCTGCCACGACGGTGCCGGTGCTGGCGAAGGTGCCGGTGTCGTAGGGCGTGCGATCAGTGTCGGCGATGACGATATGGATATCGCGGGCGCGCACGCCGAGGATGGAGGCGGCGATCTGCTGATGGGCCGTCACGATGCCGTTGCCCATCTCGCAAGAGCCGACGGCGAGATGATAGCTGCCGTCGGGCTGGAGGCGTATGTCCGCCGCCGAGCGGTGCTCGGTCGGCGGGCCGCATTCGAGCATGGCGAGCGCCACGCCCTTGCCCTCGGCCCAGTCCGCGCCGGCGGGCTTTTCGACTCCGTTGCCGCGCGCCAGCTCGCGCTCGACGGTGTCGAGGCACTCCTCGATGCCGTAGCTGCCGAAGCTCGCGTCGCCTGGCTCCTTCCAGATCGATTCGACATTGTCGCCGGGCCGCACCACGTTCTTGCGCCGCATCGCCAGCGGATCGAGGCCGAGCTTGTGCGCCAGATCGTCGATCGCGCATTCGATGGCGAAGGTGGTCTGCGAGGCGCCGTAGCCGCGGAAGCCGCCACCCGGTACCATGTTGGTGTAGACGGCGACACCCAGGCCCTTCTTGTTCTCACAGCGATAGGCCGCGATCGGGCTTGCCATGGCGGCGCCCAAGGTCTCGCTGCCGTGGTTGCCGTAGGCGCCGGTGTTGGAGACGACATGCACGTCCATTGCGGTCAGGGTGCCGTCCTTGCGGGCGCCGATCCTGACCCTGGTCGTCATCTGGTGCCGCGTCGTGGCGCCGATGAACTCCTCCTCGCGCGTCCATTCCCACTTCACCGGCCGGCCGAGCTTCATGGTGGCGAACAGCACGAGATCCTCGGAGATCATCTCCTGCTTGCCGCCGAACCCGCCGCCCACGCGCTCGGTGAAGACATGCAAGTCGCGGCCGCGCAGGCCCATCAGGTAGCAGAGCTTCTTGTGGGCGGCGAAGGGGCCCTGCGAGCTGGTGCGCACGTGCCAGCGCTTGTCGTCGCCCTGCCAGGCGATCGAGCCATGGGTTTCGAGATGGACGTGCTGCACGCGCGACGTCGAATAGGTCGCCTCATGGATGACGTCGGCTTCGGCGAACCCCTTGGCGATGTCGCCGATCTCGCCGTGCAGGTCGCAGTAGACGTTGCCGTGCTCGGTGACGACATCCTTGTCGTGCAGCAGCGGCGCGTCGGGCGCCATGGCCAGGAACGGATCGAAGACCGCCGGCAGCAGCTCGTAATCGACCTCGAGGGCGCGGCAGCCGGCTTCAGCCGCAGGCTCGCTTTCGGCGACGACCGCAGCGACGCGCTGGCCGGCGAAGCGCACCACGTTGTCCAGCATGTAGGTGTCGTCGGGATCGACGAGATGGTCCTCGTGCAGGGCGGTGCTGTAGAGCCGTCGCGGCACGTCCTGCCAGCTGTAGACGGCGACCACGCCCGGGACGGCCAAGGCCTTGGTCTTGTCGATGGTCGTGATGCGCGCATGGGCATGCGGGGAGCGCAGCACCTTGAGGTGCAGCAGGCCCGGCATCGCCACGTCCATGGTGTAGTGCGCCTGGCCGGTCAGGATCGCGTCGGTGAAGGGATTGGGCAGGCTCGCCCCGCAGGCGCGGCCGGCCACGTCCTCCTCGATGTTGGAACGGCCGTGCAGAGCATCTTCGATCGAGCGATAGCCCGTGCAGCGACAGAGGTTCCCCTTGAGGGCGTGGGGAAGGTCCTGGTGTTGGCTCGGATCGAGGCTCGCCACCGTCATCATCATGCCGGCGGCGCAGTAGCCGCACTGGAAGGCCTGGGCGTCGTGGAAGGCCTTTTGTACGGGATGCATCTCGCCGTCCTTGGCGAGACCCTCGACGGTCGTGATCTTGCGGCCTGCGCCCCGGAAGGCGGGAACCAGGCAGGAATGGAACGGCTTGCCGTCGAGCCACACGGTGCAGGCGCCGCAGTCGCCGGCGTCGCAGCCTTTCTTGACGCCGAACACCTCGAGATCGCGCAGGAAGGTGCGCAGGCACTGGCCCGGCTTGGGGGCGGCCGTGTACTGGCGGCCGTTGACCTCGTAGATACTCATGACAGCTCCGCGCGAATCTGATCGGCGAGATAGTGCGTGACGTGGCGCTTGTAGGCGGCTGAACCGTGGACATCCTGGAACCAGGCGTCGGCCGGCAGGTGCGCGTCGATCGTCCGTTGCAGCTCGGTGGCCGACGGTGTGCGGGCAAAGCGCAGATGGACCGGCCGCGGGGTCGCCGCACTGATCGTCAGCAGGAAGTCGGCCCCATCGTCGCCGATGGTGGCGACGATCAGTGCCGCCGAACGGCCGAGATGGGTGAGCGAAACCTGCCGCATGGCGAAGCGTTTGCGAAGCGCCGAAGCGGGCAGGTGGATGGAGCGCAGCAGCTCGCCGGGCTGCAGCACGTTCTGGTGATTGCCGGTGACGAAGTCGACGACCGGCACCTGGCGCGGCTGTCCGTTACGGGGCCACAAGGTGCACACGCCTTCGAGCGCCGCCGTCAGCGAGATCATGGCGCCCGCTGGCAGCGACATGCAGAGGTTGCCGCCCACGGTCGCGGCGTTCCAGATCTTGAAGGACATCAGGAACGCATCGATGCATTTGCCGAACAGGGGCACCGCCTGCCAGTCGGACGGCCCCTGGAAGGCGTGCAACTCGGCAATCTTGCAGGTCGCAGCGATCTCGAGGCCCGCAGGCGAGGCCACCAGCGCGGGCCAGCCCAGGGCTTCGAGATCGACCAGCGTGTCGACGGCGACCTGCGGTTCGGAGAAAAGCCAGGTGCCGCCGGCGAGCCAGGCATGGCCCTCACGCCAGTCGAGCTGCTCGACCGAGTGGGGGCGCTTCACCTCGACGATCGTATTGAGATTCATGCCGCTTCCCGTCTTTCTCCAGCCATTGTCTTCTTACTTGAGGTCGTCGAGCGAAGTCGGGCCAGGGCCCGGCGTGATCAAGGTCGGCCACTGCTTGGAACCGAACGGCACCCAGGGCGGCAGGAAGGCCTCGCGGCCGCGCGCCTTCATCTCGGACACGATGGTCTTGCGCGCGTCGCCTCCCATCAGCTCGAAGTCCATCAGCTTGTAGTTGCCGAAGAACAGTTCGCCCACGGTGCGGTCGGCGATGATGCGGGTGAGCGAGGTCAGCATGTCCTCGGGCGTGGTGGTGAAGCTAATCGTCTCGATCAGCATCAGCCGGTCGTTGATCGCCTCGGGGCCGAAATACTGCGCGAGCACGCTGAACAGGACGTTGTTCTGACGGGCGACGTAGATGGTGTTTGAGGCGGCATAGGTCTTGTCGAAGTCGGGGCCGAGCCTGGCCTTCCAGCCGTCGAGCACGCCCATCCAGTGCTTCACCTGGGTCGAGGCCGCCCAGTTGATCAGGTGCTTCACGTCGGGGGCCTGCTTCTTGGCGAAGGCCTGCAGGTCGGCGAGGTTGATCACGCCCTTGGCGAGACAGTCGTCCATATAGGCGACATTGTTGGCCAGGACCGTCTTCAGCCCCGGCTTCCAGTCGTCCTGGATGGCCAATGCGTCGACACCGTCGAGGGCCGCCTTCATCTGCACGCGATAGGCGGTGAGCGGCGTCACCCAGCTCTTGTCGGCGGCATTGCCGATATAGGGCACGACGACCTGCGAGATCGCCATCACGCTGTGCCCGGCCGATTTCATCACCTGATAGACCATCGGCACGGACGGCGCCTCTTCGGCGGGCTGGCCCGGCCGGTAGAGGATCATGCGGCCGCCGGCGCCGGAGAACAGACCCAGGATGATCGGATGGTTGGCCATGATGTTGCGGCGGAAGGTGCGGGCCGCATTGTCGTAGAGTGCGAACATCGTGGTGTTGAGCTGCAGCATGTCGCGCATCGCGAGCTCGGGCGCGGTGGGCGGCGTCGTGCCGGAGATGTTCTTGAGATAGTCCGGCAAGTCGGCCGTGCGCTGGGCCGACGCCGGCCCCGCAAGACCCGCCGTGGCGAGCCCTGCCGCCAGCACGCCGATCGCGAGCCGCGGGATGAGCCTGGTCCTGTTCATTGTCTTTGCCTCCTCTAGAAAAGTACGGTGAGTCGAAGGGTTGTCGCTACCGTGCACGGCAGGTCGGGCGATGCGCCGGGCGTTGGAATGACGGTCACGGTCGGCTGCAGGAACACCGCGGCGAAGAGATGCGCCTGGTAGTAGGCCTGGAACATCAGCTCGCTGGGGCGCGCGAAAAGGACCGGGTTCAACCGCGACAGCGCCGCGCCGAAACCCATCGAATCGCGCTCGCGCCTGCCCACCAGGCCGAAGCCCGTGACGCCGGCGCTATAGAATTGGGTGATGGGCAGGATCTGGGAATTGTTGGCGCCGAGCTGATAGAAGACCGAGATCGAGGATTTCGAAACGCTGCGGTTCAGGTCGAAGGCGACCCGTTGCGAGCCGAACAGGTAAAAGCCGCCGGTGCCGTCCTGGCTGACGCCGTTCGCCGTGAGCAGGCCGGTCTGTCGCCACAGGCCGATACTGAACTGGCCGGGGTGGTGGCCGTCACCGAGCGTCCAGTTCACGCCCATCTCGCCGATCGCGAAGACATAGCCGTTGAACTGGGGCAGGCTGATGCCGGTCTGCACGCCGCGCGCCCGGTTGCCGTCATAGGCACCGAGATTGACGTAGAAGGACTTGGACGGGGTGAAGTTCACGGTCACGCCGTTGCCCGGATTATAGTAGCCCGGCATGGCGCCGATGATCGAGGCGTTGAGGAAGAGGGGCGTCCAGAGGAGCCCGCTCACCGCCGGGATGTTCTGGCGATCGTCGTCGAAGGTGACCGGCCGCCCGATATTGCCGAAGTCGTAGCTCGGCGCGGTCCGGCCGATGCGCACCTTCAGCACGTCCTTCACGATCTCCTGCAGGAACCAGGCTTCGAGGAGCTCGGTGCGCTGGAAGGGTGGGGCGCCGACGATGCCGTTGTAGGCCGCGACACTGCCGGCCTGGGCATTCGTGTCGGCCCCATTGAACTGCAGGAAATCGAAACCGAACGATGCGCCGCGCCAGCCGACGAGCTTCTCGGCGTCGAGGCCGAGGCCAATGATCAACGCGCTGTTGTTGCTCCACGCGCCGGGCTCGGCGCCGCCTGCGGCCACCAGGTTGGTGTCGGCGAGCCAGAGGCCACCCAGGGTTATCCCCCATTCGTCCTTGAGGCCGAGGGCGCGGCCGAGCCAGCCTGTTCCGGTCCGGAAGTCGGTGGCGGCAGGATTGCCGCTGACTGCCGATGCACTGCCTCCAAGATCGGATTTTCCAGTTTGTGAAGGTGGTTGGTCCTGTGTTGCGCCCGGCGCACCGCCCGCCATCAGCGAGATGCCAAAAAGGGCAAGGAACAGAGCCATCCGAACGCCTTGATACCCGGACACCGACGGTCCCCAAGACCGTCGGCGCGGGCCCACCACATGTCGCGTTGCGCTACCCCAGACCGCCATCAATTGGCCCCACAGAAGTCCCACCAGCCGTGGAGAAGACGGGCGGCCGCATCCTGCGCCAGGTGTGTGGGCAACGTGGATCAAGAATTGATCAAGATTGGCCGACGCCGGTGTATAAACGCCGCGATGCAAATCTACGCGTTCGGCCCGTTTGTCCTCGATCCTGCGGAGCGGCGGCTGATGCGTGCCGGCCAACGGGTGGCCGTTCCGGGAAAGGCCTGGCAGATCCTGCTGCTGCTGGCCGAGGCCGGCGGCCGCTTGGTGCCGCACGAGGCTTTTCGGACAAAACTCTGGCCCAATGTCGTGGTCGAGGACCGGACCCTCACGGTGCATATGTCGACCTTGCGCAAGGCGCTGGGGGTCGACTGGGCCGCCGACCTCATCGAGACCGTCTCCGGAACAGGCTATCGGCTGACTGTCCCGGTGCGGATCCTGTCGGGTGCCGACGGCACGGGCGAGGGCAGGGGGACGGGTGAGATCGTGACCTCGCGGCTGGCGGCAGACGCCATGCCCGTCGCTATACAGCCGTTCGCGACCGGCGATCTGGCCGAGGCCGACAGCTATCTCGGGGTCGGCATCGCCGACGCGGTCACCACCATGCTGGGCGGCCTGCCGGGGCTGGCCGTGTCCTCGGTCGGCGCAGTGCAGGATCTGGCCGGTGCCCGCACCTTGGGGCTCGCGCACATGATCGAGGGCGCGGTGCGGCGCGAGGCCGAGAAGATCCACGTCTCGACGCGGCTGGTCGACGTGGCGAGCGGTGGTGTCCAGTCGGTTGCCCGCTTCGAGCAAGCGCCGGCCAACGGCGTCGCCCTGCAGGATGCGATCGCCAAATGGGTCGCGGTCTCGCTGCCGCAGTTGCCGCCAGCGGCCAATGACCTGCACAGCTACCGCCCGCGTGCCGCCGAGGCCTACTTCCTGCAGCTCCAGGCGCGCGCCCATCTCAAGCCCTTCACGCGGCTGCCGCTCTTGCGGGCCCTCAGCCTGTTCGAGCAGGCGCTGGTGCTCGATCCCGACTACGCCATGGCCCATGCCGGCCTCGCCTCGACCTATCTCCTGATGGCGTCGACGGCGATGCTGCGACCCCTGCCGGTCGACGAGGCCATGCCGATGGCCCGGCAAGCGGCCGAACGGGCGCTGGCATTCGACGAGGGGCTGGCCGAGGCCTGGGCGGCACTCGGGCGCGTGAAGATGGAGTACGACTGGGACTGGGACGGCGCCGAAGCCGACCTGGCGCATGCCGTCTCGCTCAATGCCAGCTCGGTCGAGGCGCTTTCGACCTTCGGCCAGTTCCTGAGCGCCATGGGCCGGCATGACGAGGCCATCGAGACGATGGAGCAGGCCCGTCGGCTCGATCCGCGGCATGTCGAGACCTTGCAGCATTTCGGTATCGTCTACTGGATAGCGGGGCAGGCCGATGCTGCCCTCCAGATCGTGAAGGACAGCCTGGCCTTCTCGCCCGATTCGGTTCGCGGGCACTACGGCAGCGTAATGATCCTCGACCAGCTCGGCCGCCACGACGAGGCGATGGCCGAGCGCCTCACGACACTCCGGGGGCTGGGCCTAGGCCCCGGCCTGGCCGACCAGCTTCAGGCGATCCTGGCTGCCAAGGGGTGGCGCGAGGCGATGCTGTTCTGGATCGGCCTGCTCGAACGGTCCGGTCGCTGGGAGGGGGCGGCCCAGCAATGGATGGCCGTCGGCGAGCCGGGCCGCGCGCTCGATGCGCTGGAACACTGCGTGAAGGTTCGCACGACCTACCTTGTCTTTGCCGGCCAAGTTCCGTCATTCCGTCCCTTGCACGGCGAGCCACGCTTCCAGGCCGTCCTGCAGGCCCTCGGGCTGGACAAGCGCCTCTGACGGCCGGTCGTCTCCACCCCATTTCCCGGAGACGAAAACTTCGTCGCGACCGCGATAACCCTCCACGGCATCGTGCCGGTCTGCCATGATCGAGGCAATCCTCGCACCGGGGACGAGGGCCAAATACCTTGGGGAAGCCCGGTGGACCTAAATCCAACCTCGCAAAATCCGGCGTCTCAGGCGTCACTGACGGCAGGCTACGGCCGGCTGGTGGAGCTTGGCACCGATGGCGTCCCGCAGGCCGAGCAGCTCGTTTATTGGCGGGATACGGTGCTGAAACGGACCGAGCCGCAGATCATCCGCAACGGGCAGCCCTTTCGGGCGCGGCTCAAGCGCGTCGTCCTCGAGCGCTGCGAACTGGTCGAGCATGCCTCCGATGCCGTGCAGGCCCTGCGAGCGCCCGGTCGGGCACGCTTCGAGGGAGGGGATGACATCGTCATCGAGCTGATGCGCGAATGCCGCAGCGCCCTGCTGGACCATGGCGGCGAGCATCGCCTGAGGTCGGGCGATCTCTATGTCGTGGATTATGGGCAGCCGATGCAGATCATCCGCTCGCGCCACCGGTCGAGTGGGATCGTGCTGTCACGACGGCGCGTGACGGAGCTGCTGGGCGAGGATCTCTCAGGCCTCGCCGGTCGGCATATCGCGCCGCGCGGCCTGGCGGGCATCCTGCGCCAGCATCTCATGACGGCGATGGACGAGGCGGCCTTCATGACCGAAGCCGAACGGGTCGTTGCCACCAACGCCGCGGCCGAGATGGCGCTGGTCATCCTGCAGTCGACCCGGGCGGGCGGCGCGGCGGGCACCGGCGAGGCCGACCAGTTCATCGACGGCTTCCATGTCGCTGCCAGCCGGCTGATCCAGCTCCACTGCGGCGACCCTGATCTCACGCCCGAGAGGGTGGCGAGCAGACTTGGCTGCTCGCGTGCCTCGCTCTACCGCGTCTTCGCCCGGCGCGGCGAGGGGGTTGCCGAGGCGATCTGGGCCGCGCGTATCGAACGGGCCTGGCGTCTTCTCGTGTCGCCGAAGAGCGGAGATCTCCTGATCTCCGATGTCGCCAAGCTCTGCGGCTTTCGCGAGCTGCCGACCTTCACGCGGATGTTCAGGCGCCGCTACGGCACCACGCCGCGCGAGGCGCGACAGGGCAGCCGCCGTCAGGATTGAGAAATGCAGCCGAGGGAAGGGGCGCGCCGAAGCGACGCCCGCTCCCGGTGTGAGTGCGGCGCGATTACTTGGTGAGGATGAGCTTCTCGGATGCTGTGACGCGCAGGCGGTAGGTGCTGGCACCGTGGCGGATGAGAAGTTCGCGGCGGCCGCTCATGAGCTGGCTGCTTTCGACGCTCGGCACATCACGCTCGGGCTTGCCGCGCGATGTCGTTTCGGCCGCGGGATGCAATTGCACGATCTGGTCCATGGTCGCCTCGCCCTTTGTAAATGCAACTCACTCGCATTTGCAGACGAAACGCCGTCTTTGTCAATGGGCAATGATCCGTATCCTTGTCGAGGGAGCATGCGGCTGTCAGCCTGCCCCGCTGCGTTCGCCGGAGCCTGAAAAAATGTCTGCGTTCAACCTCGTGATTCGCAACGGCACGATCGTTGATGGCTCGGGAGGCGATGCTTATGAAGCGGACGTCGCCATCGCCGAGGGCAAGATCGCCGCGATCGGCAGGAATCTTCCAAAGGGTTCTGACGAGATCGACGCGCGCGGCAAGCTGGTAACGCCGGGCTTCGTCGACGTGCACACGCACTACGATGCGCAAGTGACCTGGAGCCATCGGCTCTCGCCGTCGACATGGAACGGCGTGACGACCGTCCTGCTCGGCAATTGCGGCGTGGGTTTTGCGCCTTGTCATGCCGATCAGCACGACATGCTGATCAACTTGATGGAAGGGGTCGAGGATATCCCCGAGGTCGTCCTGTCCGAGGGATTGCCCTGGAACTGGCACAGCTTTCCAGACTTCCTCGATGCGTTGGCGGCGCGCTCCTACGATGCCGATGTCGCCACCCAGGTGCCGCACGCGGCGTTGCGCGTCTACGTGATGGGCGAGCGGGGCGCCAACCGCGAGGCGGCCACCGAGCAGGACCGCCGGCGCATGGCCGAGCTGACCATCGAAGGTTTGCGCGCCGGGGCTTTCGGCTTCTCGACCTCGCGCACGCTCAACCACCGTGCGGCCGATGGACGGCACATCCCGACACTCCGCGCCGAGGAAGCGGAGCTGACGGCGATTGCGCACGCCATGCGCTCGGTAGGGGGCGGCTGGCTGCAGATCGTGTCGGACTTCGAGGATCGGCAAGGCGAGATCGATCTATTCCGCCGCCTCGCCCGTCAGTCGGGCCGGCCTGTCACCATCACCTTGACGCAGTCGGATGCGCATCCGGAGGGCTGGCGCGAGCTGATGGACGCGATCGACCAGGCAAATGCCGAGGGCCTGCGCATCACCGCGCAAATCCGCTCGCGTCCGACCAGCGTGCTTCTGGGCTTCGAGCTGTCGCAGAACCCCTTCAGTGGCCGGCCGACCTACAAGGAGATCGCTCATCTTCCCTTTGCCGAACGCCTGGCGCTGTTGCGGCAGCCCGAGTTTCGCGCCCGGGTGCTGGCCGACTCCGTCGATCAGTCCGAATACGCCGCCCGCCGGGTCGAGCGCTGGAAGCGCATGTTCCCGCTCGGCGATCCGCCGGACTACGAGCCGGCAGCCGACCAGAGCATTGCCGCCCGTGCCGCCCGAGAAGGCCGTTCGCCGGACGAAGTCGCCTATGACCTGCTGCTCGAGCGGGACGGCAAGGGCATCCTCTACCTGCCGGTCACGAACTATGCAGGGGGCAATCTCGATGTCGTCGGAGAGATGCTGGCCGCGCCCAACAGCCTGATCGGTCTCGGCGATGGTGGCGCCCATGTCGGCATCATGTGCGATGCGACCGCCACCAGCTACACGCTGACACATTGGACGCGCGATCGTCGGCGGGGCTCCCTGTTTCCCGTGACGTGGGGCATCAAGCGCCTGACGGCCGACAATGCGATCGAGATGGGCCTCAGCGATCGCGGCCTGCTCCGGCCCGGTCTGAAGGCCGATGTCAACGTCCTGGACTACGACAACATGCGGCTGCGGCGGCCCGAGATCGCCTACGACCTGCCCGCGGGCGGCAAGCGTCTGGTTCAGCGCACCGACGGCTTCGATGCGACTGTCGTCTCGGGTGAGGTCGTCTACCGCAACGGCGAGGCGACGGGCGCGCTCCCCGGTCGCCTGGTGCGCCGCGTCTGAGGGCGTCTTCCTGAGGGCGCAGCGCCCTCAGCGACTCGCAAATGCCGGAAGCTGATGCGCCGTGACCGCCGGCGCCGACCCGTCGTGGCGTTCGATCTCGACCAGGCAGGTCTGGGCAATGCAGCCCTGGCTGAGCTTCGAAGCGCCGATGTCGAGGGTGAGCGCGTTGGGGTTGCCGTGCTTCTCCAGCGGCTGGTTGGAGCCGGCATCGGCCGGATCGAACCAGGCGCCGGTGGAGAGGCGCACCACGCCGCGGCGGATACGGTCGCTGAGGCGGGCGGCGGCCAGGCAGGCGCCGCGATCGTTGAACACGCGCACCAGATCGCCGGCAGCGATGCCGCGCGCCGTGGCGTCGTCGGGATGCAGGGTGATCGGCTGGCGCCCCTTGATCTTGGTGGCGCGGGCGTGCGGGCTGTGGTCGAGCTGGCTGTGCAGCTTGTCGGCCGGCTGGTCGGACAGCATGTGCAGCGGATAGCGCTCGGCGGTCTTGGCGCCCAGCCACTCGATCGGCTCCAGCCAGGTGGCATGGCCGGGGCAGTCGTCGTAGCCGAACGAGGCAATGGTCTCGGAGAAGATCTCGAACTTGCCTGACGGCGTCTTGAGCTTGTTGGCATCGGGATCGGCGCGGAAGGCGGCGAACATCACCGGGTCGCGGCTTTCGCCCTTGGCCTCGGCGATGCCGGCTTCCCAGAACTCGGCGTAGGGCGGCAGTGTCACCCCGACCTTGGCCGACTTCACGCGTGCCTCTTCGTAGAGATGGGCCAGCCACTCCTGGGGTGTCGCCCGGCCTTCGGAGTGGGCCGCCTCGACACCCAGCCGCCGCGCCAGATCGTTGAAGATGGCGTAGTCGTCGCGCGCTTCGCCGACCGGCTCGCGCGCTTTCTTCATGGCGATGACATAGGGCTCGCGGGTGCCGTAACCGATATCGTCGCGCTCCAGGCTGGTGGTGGCCGGCAGCACGATGTCCGCCATCTTCGCGGCCGGCGTCCAGAACTGCTCGTGGAAGACGACCGTGTCCGGCTTGCGCCAGGCCTGGCGCAGGCGGTTGAGGTCCTGGTGGTGGTGGTAGGGATTGCCGCCCGCCCAGTAGATCAGGCGGATGTCGGGATAGACGTGGCTCTTGCCGTTGTAGTCGAAACGCGCACCGGGATGCAGCAGCATGTCGGTGAAGCGCGCCACCGGAATGAAATCGGGCACCGGGTTGGAGCCCTGCGGCAAGGTCGGGCCGGAGTAGCGCGGGTGCGGGCTGCCCATCAGGTTGACCGGGCCATAGCCCACCCCGAAGCCGCCGCCCGGCAGGCCGATCTGGCCCAGCATGCAGGCGAGCGTCACCAGCGCCCAGAAGGGCTGCTCGCCGTGATGGCTGCGCTGCAGCGACCAGCCGATCGAGAGCATGGTGCGGGTCGACGCCATCTCGCGCGCGAGCGCCACGATGCGGGGCGCCGGAATGCCGGTGATCTTCTCCGCCCAGGCCGCATCCTTGCCGGCGAGCGTGGCAGCGAACTTGTCGAAGCCTACCGTGTAGCGGTCGAGGAAGGCGCGGTCGTGCAGGTTCTCCTTCAGGAGCGTGTGGCAGAGCGCCAGCATCAGCGCGGCGTCGGTATTGGGCCGGATTGCAAGCCACTCGACGGCGCCGCCATTGTCGAGATCCTCGGCGGTCGGCGTCACGTTGACGAAGCGCACATCTGCCTCGCGCATGGCGTAGAGGCCGCCCTTCACGTGATGCAGGGTGGCGCCGCCGGCATTGATCTGTGCGTTCTTGTGCGGCACCCCGCCGAAGGTGACGAAAAGCTTGCAGTCCTTGGCCAGCACTTCCCAACGCGTGTGCATGGCCATCAGCTCTTCCATGCTGGCGGCGATATGGGGCATCAGCACGCGCGCCGCGCCCAGGCTGTAGGAATCCTGGTGACGCACGAAGCCGCCGTAGCAATTCAGGAAGCGCTTCACCTGGCTCTGCGCATGATGAAACCGGCCGGCGCTCGACCAGCCGTAGGAACCGCCGAAGATTGCCCGGTTGGAGTAGGTCTCCTTCACGCGCTTGAGCTCACCGGCGAGCAGGTCCAGCGCCTCGTCCCACGGCACTTCGACGAACGGCTCCTGGCCGCGCAGCTCGGAGGCGGCGCCCGGTCCCTTGGCCAGCCAGCTCTTGCGGATCGAGGGCCGGCGCACGCGCAGGCGCGTCACCTCGTCGGACAGCATATGCAGGCCGATCGGCGAAGGGTCGGGATCCTTGGAGAAGGGATGCAGGCGCGTGGCCTTGCCGGCCTCGTCGTACTCGACTTCGTAGACGCCCCAATGGGCGGCGGTGAGGGTGCGCTGATGGGTCATGTCGCTCACTCTACATTTCAGGCGGCCTTGGCGGCACCTTTGGCGATGGACAGGAACTTGTCGACGTCGGCCGGATCGGTGTCGAACGCCGTCACCAGGCGGAACGCCCGCTCGCCCGGCCGATCCGACGGCCAGGGATGATACTGCGCCCCCGCGTCCTGCAGCGCATCGTGCATGGGCGAGGGCAGGATGACGAAGATCTCGTTGGCGTCGACGGGGTAGAGGAGTTGCGTGCCCTTCATGGTCGTGAGCCCCGCCACCAGCCGGCGCGCCATGGCGTTGGCATGGCGGGCATTGCCCAGCCACAGCCCGTCCGACAGGTAGGCTTCGAGCTGGGCGGAGAGAAAGCGCATCTTGGAGAAGAGATGGCCGCCGCGCTTGCGGCGGAACTCGAAGGTGCGTGCCAGCTCGGGCTCGAAGAAGACGACGACCTCGGCCGCCATGGCGCCGTTCTTGGTGGCGCCGAGGCTCAGCACGTCGACGCCGGCGCGCCACGACATCTCGGCGGCGGAGCAGCCGACATAGGAGAGCGCATTGGCAAAGCGCGCGCCGTCCATGTGCAGCTTGAGCCCATGGCGATGTGTCGTCGAGGCGATGGCGGCGATCTCGTCGGGATCGTAGGCGGTGCCGCACTCGGTCGCCTGAGTAACACTGACCGCGGCAGGCTGCGGATGGTGGACGACTTCGTAGACCGGCTGGGCCAGGGTGTCGGCGAGCTTCTTGAGGTCCATCTTGCCGGCCGGGCCGGGGATGGGCACGAGCTTGGCGCCGGCCGTGTAGAACTCCGGTGCATTCGCCTCGTCGACATTGATGTGCGCCTCGGGGTGGCAGTAGATCGCCCCCCAGGACGGCGTGCAGCACGAGAGGGCCAGCACGTTGGCCGCCGTGCCGGTCGCCACGGGGTAGGCCAGGAGGTCGGGCTTCTCGAAGATCTCGCGCAGCCGGCGCTCGACGCGCTGCGTCCACTGGTCGGTGCCGTAGGACGGGGCCGTTCCGCTGGCAAAGGCGCGGCTCACGGCCTCGAGGATGCTGGGATGGACGCCGGCCTCGTTGTCGCTACGGAAGTTCATGCCTATTCCTCGGGGGCCATTTGCTCAGGTTGGCGTGTCACGGCCTCGAGGCGGTTGCCGTCGGGATCGCGGATGAACGCGGCGTAGTAGTCGGGGCTGTAACGCTCGCGGATACCGGGCGGGCCGTCATCGGTGCCGCCATGGGCGAGGGCCGCAGCATGGAAGGCGCGGACGGCGGCACGGCTCGGGGCCCGAAAGCACCAGTGGCGATTGTCGGGCACGAGGTCGCCGCGGCTCAGATAGATCGAGATGTAGCAGGGGGCGCCGTCGACGCCGGGCCGTTCGCCATAGCCGATCGCCCGTTCGCGCCGATTGACCCGCGGCACGCCGAGCGGCGCCAGCACGGCGTCGTAGAAGGCCTGGGCGCGGTCGAGATCGGTGGTCGTGATCGACAGGTGATCGAACATGGCTGCTGGAGGCTACCGGCCGGCGCCCGGCGGAAATTCGATGGTGCCGAGCAGGGCGCCGTTGCGCGGGTCGACGACATAGGCGGCGGAAGGGCCGCCCTGCGTCTCGACATGGACGACCAGCCGGTCGCCCGCGGCATTCATCGACACGACGCGCGCGCCCGAGGGCAGTGCAATGCGTTGGGCGAAAGCGCTGCTGCCCGACGATGCTGGCGAACGGCCGGCGTTGGGCGTAGACATGCGGCGGGCAATCTCGGCCGCGATGACGACGAAGCCCGCTATGATCAGCAGGCCCATCACGATAACCAGCACCTTCAGCCAGAGTGGTGCATAGGCCTGAGTAGGGGACGCCAAGACAACTCCATGAGCGACACGTGACGACCAACGCGGGGCGCCACTTCGTGACCATCGATGCGAACGCCGCCGGCGAAAGGCTGGACCGCGCCTTGGCGGTTGCCTTGCCGGACCTCACACGAAGCCGCGTGAAGGCGCTGATCGAGGGCCGCCGTGTCGCGCTGGCTGGCGGTCAGACGATAGAAGAGCCGTCCCGTAAGGTCAAAACGGGCGAGCGCTTCGAGATCGATATTCCCGAACCCGAGCCCGCGGTGCCCGAGCCGCAGGCGCTGGCGCTGGACATCCTCTACGAGGACGCCGACCTCCTGGTCCTGAACAAGCCTGCAGGGCTGGTGGTCCATCCCGCGCCCGGCAACCCGGACAACACCCTGGTCAATGCCCTGCTGGCGCATTGCGGCGACAGCCTCTCGGGCATCGGCGGCGTGCGCCGGCCGGGCATCGTCCACCGGCTCGACAAGGATACCTCGGGCGTCATGGTCGTGGCCAAGAACGATCGCACCCATACGGCCCTGTCGAAGCTCTTCGCTGCCCACGACCTGGAGCGCATCTACCAGGTCCTGGTCTGGGGGGCGCCCAAGGCTGCCCAGGGCCGGATCGAGGCGGCGATTGGCCGCCATCCGGTCGACCGCAAGCGGATGACCGTCCGTCGCGCCGGCGGGCGCTCGGCAACCACCGACTATTGGGTGGAAAAGCGCTTCGGTCCGCCACTCGAGCCGCTTGTCAGCCTGGTCAGGGCCCGGCTCGGCACCGGGCGAACCCATCAGGTGCGCGTGCATATGGCCCATCTCGGCTGCCCGGTGGTGGGCGATCCGGTCTATGGGCGAAAGTCCCGCAACGCGAAGGCGCCGACGGCGTTGAGGGAATTCCCGCGGCAGGCGCTTCACGCGGCAGTACTGGCCTTCCGCCACCCGACCACCGGTCAAAACCTAAAGTTCGCCACAGAATTGCCCCAAGATTTCAGCAAGTTGGTCGCGTCGCTGAACAGCGTTAAGTAAAGCCCCCAAAGACCGAGTGGATTAGTCGGATTTAGTTGACCGAGCCACTACCTGACTAATATAGTCGGATTTAGCAGTCGGGGGGCGAGAGTGCTAAACGCCCATTCATTACCGACTAATCCCGCGTACGAAAGGGGGAGTGCCATGAGTGCAGCAACTGCCAATCTTCCCGCCCTGCCGTCCAGTCTGACGCCCGAGGGCAATCTCAGCCGCTATCTGTCCGAGATCCGGAAGTTTCCGCTGCTGGAACCCCAGGAAGAATTCATGCTGGCCAAGCGCTGGCGCGAGCATGGCGATTCCAAAGCCGCCCACAAGCTCGTGACCAGCCATCTGCGCCTCGTCGCCAAGATCGCCATGGGCTATCGCGGCTATGGCCTGCCCGTCTCCGAGCTGATCTCGGAAGGCAATATCGGCCTGATGCAGGGCGTGAAGAAGTTCGAGCCCGATCGGGGCTTCCGCCTGGCGACCTATGCCATGTGGTGGATCCGCGCCTCGATCCAGGAATACATCCTGCACAGCTGGTCGCTGGTGAAGATGGGCACCACGGCGGCGCAGAAGAAGCTGTTCTTCAACCTGCGCAAGCTCAAGGGCCAGATGCAGGCGATCGAGGAGGGCGATCTCTCGCCCGAGCAGGTCACCAAGATCGCCACCCGCCTCGGTGTCCCCGAGGAAGAGGTGGTGAATATGAACCGCCGCCTGTCGGCTCCGGACTCGTCGCTGAACGCGCCGGTCAAGGCCGAGGGCGACATGGAGTGGCAGGACTGGCTGGTCGACGATTCGCCCAATCAGGAAGCCCGCCTGGGTGAGAGCCAGGAGCTCAACCAGCGCAAGCACATGCTGGCGGCGGCTCTGAAGCAGCTGACCGACCGGGAGCGCCACATCATCGTGGAGCGCCGGCTGGTCGACGAGCCCAAGACGCTCGAGGATCTGAGCGCCAAGTACGGCATCAGCCGCGAGCGAGTGCGCCAGATCGAGGTGCGCGCCTTCGACAAGCTGCAGAAGGCGATGAAGAACATGGTGGTCGAGGCCGCGACGCGGCCCCACAGCCGCCCCGGCCTCGAAGCCGCGGCGCGGTAGGCGATCACCTCACCAGGACATGATAGGGGCCGGCACCCTCGGGTGCCGGCCCCTTTTGTGTTTGGCAGGGGGTGCGTCGATCATTTCGCTTCCCCATTCAAATGCTAGGGAGACGACACGTCTCGCTCTTCATCTCCTCCCCCGTCTTTGCGGGGGAGGTGCCCGCGTCATCGCGGGCGGAGGGGGCATTTCAACGCGAAGATCATAAGTCTTCGTCACTTCCGACAGCCTCCTCAAGCGCAACTGAGCAAACAAACGGCGCTTTTCCCATTGCAACGCCCCCTCCGCCCCTGGTTACAGGGGCACCTCCCCCGCAAAGACGGGGGAGGAGATGATCTGTCCACTTCCTAGCATTTGAATGGGGAGGCGAAAGGAAGGGTTCACCCCCCCAAGCCTATGAATGGGGAGCAACTGTCTTCGGTCAGGCGGGGATTGTCTGCCAAGAGGCGTTGTCACGAAGCATGGCGTTGAGGGTGACGATGAGCTTTCGCATG
>BFBZ01000162.1_pt1 | contig 89233 bp, 81 predicted proteins | sample 1888401 | NCBI WGS metagenome assembly BFBZ01 (sample SAMD00112614, study PRJDB3348) | symbiont metagenome | host: Chara braunii
GCGCCCGACACGCCGCCGAAGGTGGCGCCCATGCCGAAGGCCAGCAGCTTCAGGTTGCGGGTGTTGATGCCCATGGCCTTGGCGGCGATCTCGTCCTCGCGGATGGCCATCCAGGCACGGCCGATGCGCGAGTTCTCGAGCCGGTAGCAGATCACCACGCCCACGACGACCAGCAGAAGGAAGAGGTAGTAGTACAGCGTCACCGAGGGCAGCGTGAAATCGCCGATCTGCCACGACCTGCCCAGGTCCACGCCGAGGATGTGGAAGGAGTCGATCTGGCCGATGCCGCGCGGGCCGTTGGTGATGTTGAGCGGGTACTCGAGGTTGTTCAGGAACACGCGGATGATCTCGCCGAAGCCCAGCGTGACGATGGCGAGGTAGTCGCCGCGCAGCTTCAGCGTCGGCGCGCCCAGCACGACGCCGAAGAAGGCCGCCAGCGCCGCGCCCGCCGGGATGACCAGCCAGATCGGCGAGTGCAGGCCGGTCGGGAAGGCGGCCTGGATGGCCTCGAAATTCTCGCTGAGGTGGGGGCTGGCCATCAGCGCGAACATGTAGGAGCCCACCGCGTAGAAGGCAACATAGCCCAGGTCCAGCAGGCCGGCGTAGCCGACGACGATGTTCAGGCCCAGGGCCAGCAGCACGTAGAGCAGCGCCAGGTCGATGATGCGCACCGGGCCGTTGCCGAGCTGCTGCGCGAACAGCGGCACGGCGATCAGGCCAACGGCGGCGGCGAGGAAGGTGATGAGTTTCTTGGCTTGCATGTCCGTGTCTCCTCAGGCGCGATCAGCCACGCGCTCGCCGAGCAAGCCCGAGGGCCGCAGCGTCAGCACGAGGATGAGGGCGATGAAGGCGAAGATGTCGGCGTAGTGGCTGCCGAGCACGCCGCCGGTCAGGTCGCCGAGGTAGCCGGCGCCGATGGCCTCGATCAGGCCCAGCAGCACGCCGCCGACGACGGCGCCGGCCAGGTTGCCGATGCCGCCCAGCACCGCGGCCGTGAAGGCCTTCAGGCCGGGCATGAAGCCCATCGTGTGCTGCACCGTGCCGTAGTTGGCCGCCCACATCAGGCCGGCCACGGCSGCCAGCGCGGCGCCGATGACGAAGGTGGTCGAGATGATGAAGTCGGGCTTGACGCCCATCAGGCCGGCCACGCGCGGGTTCTCGGCMGTGGCGCGCATCGCGCGGCCCAGCTTGGTGAAGTTCACGAGATACATCAGGCCCGCGAGGATGACGACCGTGAGGCCGAGGATCAGGCACTGCGTGACCGTGATGACCGGGCCGCCGAGGTCGAAGGGGTCGGTGGGCAGCAGCAGCGGGAAGGGCTTGGGGTTGGGCTTCCAGATGATCATCGCGACCACCTGCAGCAGCAGCGACATGCCCATGGCCGTGATCAGCGGCGCCAGGCGCGGCGCACTGCGCAGCGGCCGGTAGGCGATCTTCTCGACCGAGAAGTTCAGCAGCGCGCAGACGACGATGGCGCAGGCCAGGCCGATCAGCATCAGCAGCCAGCCCGGCATGCCGGTGTCGGCCAGCGCGCTGATCACGGTCCAGCTGACCATGGCGCCGACCATCAGGATCTCGCCGTGCGCGAAGTTGATGAGGTTGATGATGCCGTAGACCATCGTGTAGCCCAGCGCGACGAGGGCGTACATGCTCCCGAGCACGAGGCCGTTGATGATCTGTTGAATCAGAGTCTCCATAAGGGCTCCAGAAGATTTTGTTGGGCGCAGCATGCGCCACGCGACCCGGGACAAATCGCAACCCTCGTGCCAAAACACGGTGCAGGACCGGGTTTCCAGGGTATTCACCGACGGTCTGAAACTGCCTGGCGTTCGATCCGCCCCACGCGGGCGGCCTTGGTCGGACTTCACGAGTGTGGAACAGCGAAACCTGGGCGGAAATCCGCACAAACCGCAGCGCCGCTGGGCGATTCTTCGCCAGACCCTAAAAAACCGCCACCGGGGCCGCCGGGAGCCGCACGGCGTGGGCACACTAACGGCCCGTCTGTCATGGTTGCGCCCTCCTCCCCGTCCCCGCTGCGCGCCCGCGCCCGGCTTCTGAGCCGGCTGCCGAGCCGCCCCGGCTTCTACTTCGTGCTGACCGGCCTGCTGATGGCGCTGGGCTTCGTGCTCGCGCACCGCCTGAGTGAACGCAGCGGCCGCGAGCAGCTGTCGGCGCTGAGCACCGAGCGGCTGGAGCTCTACGCGTCCAACCTCGCCGCCGAGCTGGGCCGCCATGCGTCCCTGCCCAGCCTGCTGGCCATCGACCCGACGCTGCAGGCGCTGATGCTCGCGCCCGACGACGCCGGGCGCCGCCGCGCCGCCAGCCAGGTGCTGGCCCGCGTCAATGTGCGCGCCGGCACCAACCAGATCTTCGTCGCCGATGCCCAGGGCCAGGTCTTGTCGGCCAGCGAGACGCTGACACCGCCGCCGCGCCTCGCCGAGGCCCTGGTGCAGGATCGCAACCACTTCTTCGCCGCCGACCCCAACACCGGCAGCACCGACTTCTATCTGCTGCACCCTCTGCGCCAGGGCGGGCGCACGGCGGGCGTCATCGTCGTGCGCTTCAACCTCGCGCCGCTGGAGGCCACCTGGGTCGACCTCGGCCTGCGCTCCCAGGGCGAGCGCATCCTCGTGGCGGACGACCAGGACGTCGTCATCATGAGTTCGGTGCAGGCATGGAAGTACGCCGTGCTCGACCATGCCGACCCGTCGCGCCGCCAGGCCCTGCAGGCCAGCGCGCGCTACCCCCAGTCCATCGGCCCCGACCTGGAGCTGCCCGCCTCGCTGGAGGTGCACCAGGGCCAGCAGGTGCGGCTGCCGCTGCCCGGCATGCGGCCCATGCTGGCCCAGCAGCGCCAGATCGTGCCGCTGGGCCTGCGCCTCGTCGCGCTGTCGGACCTGACCGAGGTCAGGCAGCGCGCCCAGATCGCCGCCTGGGGCGGCGCGGCCTTCGGCGCCAGCGTGGGCCTGGCGGCGCTCTACCTGGCCTCGCGCCGGCGCGCGCTGCGCCAGCTCACCAGGGCCCAGACCGAGCTGCAGCAGGCGCATGCGCAGCTCGAACAGCTGGTGGACAGCCGCACCGCCGAGCTGCGCCAGACCAACGACGCGCTGAAGAGCCAGATCGCGCAGCGCCTGCAGACCGAGGGCGAGCTGCTGCAGGCCAGCAAGCTCGCGGTGCTGGGCCAGATGTCGGCCGGCCTGTCCCACGAGGTCAACCAGCCGCTGACGGCGCTGCGCGCGCTGGCGCGCAACTCGGTGCGGCTGCTGCAAGCCGGTCGCCACGACGCCGTGGCCAGCAATCTGCAGATCATGGACGACATGGTCGAGCGCATGAGCCGCATCACGCGCCAGCTCAAGAGCTTCGCGCGCAAGGCCGACGAGCAGTTCGTCGGCAGCACCTCGCTGCTGGACTGCGTGCGCAACGCGCTGCTGCTGCTGGAACACCGCAGCCGCGCCCTCGGGCTGCTGGCCGAGGTCGACGTGCCCGCGGGCCTGCGCGTGCGCGCCGAGGCCAACCGGCTGGAGCAGGTGCTGGTCAACCTGTTCGGCAACGCCATCGACGCGATGCAGCAGGAGGGCGAGCGGCGGCTGATCGTGCGCGTCGTCGCCCAGGACGAGGGCCGCCGCGCACTGGTGCGCGTGCAGGACAGCGGCGGCGGCGTCGGCGAGGCCGACCTGCAGCGCCTCTTCGAGCCCTTCTTCACGACCAAGCCGGCCGGCGAAGGCCTGGGCCTGGGCCTGGTCATTTCGGCCAAGATCGTGCACGAGTTCGGCGGCGCGCTGCGCGCCGAGCGGCTGGAGCAAGGCATGAGTTTCGAGTTCGACCTCGCCGTCGAGACATGGACGGCGGCAGCGGAGGCAAGCAATGTTTGAAGGCTACAAGGTCGTGTTCGTCGAGGACGACCTGCCGGTGCGGGTCAGCCTCACGCAGACGCTGGAGCTGGAAGGCTTCACGGTGCTGCCCTGCCGCAGCGCCGAGGAGGCCCTGCCCCACATCCAGCCCGGCGCGCAGATCATCGTCATCACCGACGTGCGCCTGCCCGGCATGGACGGCCGCGCGCTGCTGGCCCATGTGCAGGCCACGGACCCGAGCATCCCCGCCATCCTCATCACGGCTCACGGCGACGTGGCCATGGCTGTGCAGTCCATGCGCGCCGGCGCCTACGACTTCATCGAGAAGCCCTTCGCGCCCGAACGCCTGCTGGACGTGGCCCGCCGCGCGCTGGACCTGCGCACGCTGCGCCACTCGGCCGACGAGCTGCGCGCCCAATTGCAACGCGCCAGCGGCATCGAGGCCGCACTGCTCGGCCAGTCGCCCGCGATGCATCAGCTGCGCCGCCAGGTGCTGAACCTGGCCGGCACATCGGCCGACGTGCTCATCGTCGGCGAGACCGGCACCGGCAAGGAGCTGGTGGCCCGCTGCCTGCACGACCAAAGCCCGCGCCGCGACCGCCACTTCGTCGCCATCAACTGCGGCGGCCTGCCCGAGGCGCTGTTCGAGAGCGAGCTCTTCGGCCACGAGCCCGGCTCGTTCACGAGCGCGGCCAAGCGCCGCATCGGCAAGATCGAGCATGCCAACGGCGGCACGCTGCTGCTGGACGAGATCGAGACCATGCCCGTCGCGCTGCAGATCAAGCTGCTGCGCGTGCTGCAGGAGCGCCGCGTCGAACGCCTGGGCTCCAACGAGGAGCTGCCCGTCAACGTGCGCTTCATCGCCGCCAGCAAGTCCGACCTGAAGGAGCAGGCCGGCAAGGGCGAGTTCCGCAGCGACCTCTACTACCGCCTCAACATCGCCACGCTGAACCTGCCGCCGCTGCGCGAGCGCCGCGAGGACATCCCGCTGCTGTTCGAGCACTTCGTCGCCCAGGCCTGCGCGCGCTACGAGCGCGCCGCCCCCGAGCTGACGCCCGAAAAGCTGCGCGAGCTGATCGCCCATGACTGGCCGGGCAATGTGCGCGAGATCCGCAACGCGGCCGACCGCTTCGTGCTGGCCCTGGACGACCTCGACCCCCAGGCCGCGCTGCAGGCCGTGCCGGCGCTCAACCTCGCGCGGCAGATGGACCTGATCGAGAAGACGCTGATCGAGCAGGCGCTGCGCCGCTGCCAGGGCAAAGTGCCCGCCGCGATGGAGATGCTGGGCACGCCGCGCAAGACGCTGTACGACAAGCTGCACCGGCACGGCATCCAGCTGGACGCCTTTCGCTGACGCTGGAAATGCAACCACAGAGTCACAGAGCCACGGAGAAACAGCCCGCGAGGCTTCTTCTCTCTGTGCCTCAGTGCCTCTGTGGTTGCGTTTGGTTTTGCACTCAGCGGTAGCGCTCGGGATCGGGCGAATCGGTCGGATTCGCGATGACGCGGCGGAAGGCGGCACTCATCGGCAGCTTCAGGTTCAGCCCCTGTGACGGCAGCGGCGACTCGAACCAGCGGCGGTAGATCGCGTGGATCTCGCCGCTGCGATACAGCCCGGCCAGCACCTCGTCCACCAGGGCCTTGAACTGCGGGTCGCCCTTGCGCAGGCCGATGGCATAGGGCTCGACAGTCAGTGCCTGGTCGGAGATGCGGTAGTCGTCCGCGCCCGGCCCCTGCTGGGCCAGCAGCGCGCGCAGCAGCACGTCGTCCATCAGGAAGGCCGAGGCCCGGCCGCTGCGCAGCAGCTGGAAGCCCTCGGGGTCGTCCAGCCCGCCGAGGATGCGAATGCCCAGGCCCTGCTGCCCGTTGACCTTGGCCAGGTGCTGGATGCTGGTCGTGCCGATGGTGGAGGCCACGGCCAGGCCGCGCAGGTCGGCCAGGCCCTGCACGCGCTCGCCGCCGCGCGTCATCAGCCGCGTCTCGGCGACGAAGATGGTCAGCGAGAAGGCCTGGCTGCGGGCCCGCTCGGCCGTGTTGGTCGTGATGCCGCACTCCAGGTCCAGCGTGCCGTTGATGACGAGGGGCATGCGCGTGGCCGAGGCCACCTCGACGCGGCGCACCTCCAGGTCGGGCAGCTGCAGCCGGCTGCGAACGGCGGCGACGATGCGTTCGCACAGCTCCACCGTGTAGCCGGTGGGGCGCAGCTGGGCATCGAGGTAGGAGAAGGGCAGCGAGGCCGGCCGGTAGCCGATGACGATGACGCCGGTGTCGCGCACGCGGGCCAGCGTCGGGCCGTCGGCTCCGCGTGCAGCGCCGAAGCTCAGCAGCAGCGCGGCCAGCGCCGCGCTAGCCCTCGCCAGCCGCCTCATCATCCAACCGGCGCAGTTCGGCCAGCTTGTCGGCAATGCGCAGCTCCAGGCCGCGCGGCACGGGTTCGTAGAAGCGCTGGCCCTCCAGCCCGTCCGGCAGATATTGCTCGCCGGCGGCATAAGCGTTCGGTTCGTCGTGGGCATAGCGGTAGGCCTTGCCGTAGCCCAGCTCCTTCATCAGCCGCGTGGGCGCGTTGCGCAGATGCACGGGCACCGGGCGGGAGGTGTCCTGCTTGATGAAGGCCCTGACCTCGTTGAAGGCCTTGTAGACCGCGTTGGACTTGGGCGCGATGGCGAGATAGACGACGGCCTCGGCCAGCGCCAGCTCGCCCTCGGGCGAGCCCAGACGCTCATAGGCCTCGGCCGCGTCCAGCGTGATGCGCAGCGCGCGCGGGTCGGCCAGGCCGATGTCCTCGCTGGCCATGCGGATCAGGCGGCGAGCGATGTAGCGGGCGTCCACGCCGCCGTCGAGCATGCGCGCGAACCAGTAGAGCGCGCCGTCGGGGCTGCTGCCGCGCACGGACTTGTGCAGCGCGGAGATCACGTCGTAGAACTGGTCGCCGCCCTTGTCGTAGCGGCGCAGCTGCTCGCCTAAAGCGCGCTCCAGCAGGGCCTCGTCGATGGGCGCGCCCTCGGCCAGCGAGGCCGCCGTGTCGAAGGCGTTCAGCAGCCGGCGCGCATCGCCGTCGGCATAGCCGATGAGGCGCTGCGCCGCCTCGGGCGAGGGCTCGGGCACGCCGAGTTCGGCGGCACCACGCGCGATGAGCTGGCCGAGTTCCCCGGCATCCAGGCTCTTGAGCACCTGCACGGTCGCGCGCGACAGCAGCGCCGAGTTGACCTCGAAGCTCGGGTTCTCCGTCGTCGCGCCGATGAAGGTGAAGAGGCCGGCCTCGACGTGCGGCAGGAAGGCGTCCTGCTGCGACTTGTTGAAGCGGTGCACCTCGTCGACGAAGACGACCGTGCGCCGGCCCTGGGCCGCGGCCACCTGGGCACGCTCGACGGCCTCGCGGATCTCCTTGACGCCGCCGAGCACGGCCGAGATCGCGATGAACTGCGCGTCGAAGGCGCCGGCCATCAGCCGCGCCAGCGTCGTCTTGCCGACGCCGGGCGGGCCCCACAGGATCATGCTGTGCAGGCGGCCGGCATCGAAGGCGACGCGCAGCGGCATGCCGGGCCCGAGCAGATGGCGCTGGCCGATGACCTCGTCCAGTGTTTTGGGCCGCAGGCGTTCTGCCAGCGGGATGCCGGCGAGCGGTGCCGCCGGCGCAGGCGTTGCGTCGGGCAGGGGCTCGTCGTCGAACAGCGAACCGCTCACTACTGCTCGATCAAATCCGCCCCGGCCGGCAGCTTGAACTGGAAGCGCTCGGCCGGCACCGGCACATTGGCCTGCACGGCGCTGAAGTCCAGGCGCGAACGCTGGCCGAAGCCGTCGACGATCTCCATCGCCGCCAGCTCCTTGGCGCGGAAGCCGAGCTTGAGCGACTGGATCGTCGACTCGGCCTGCTTCGGGCTGGCCTGCACCCAGTCCACACCGCCTTCGCTGGGCTGGGCCTTCAGCGTGAAGTCGTGTTCGATGTTGGCGCCGGCCAGCAAGGCCGCGGGCGTTGCACCCAGCGCGTCGGCCAGCTTGCGCGAGCTGGCCTGGTTCAGGTCGGCGTCGTAGATCCAGACCTTCTGGCCGTCGGCCACGATGGTCTGCTCGAAGGGCTTGGCATAGGCGAAGCGGAAGCGGTTGGGCCGCTCGAACTCGAAGCTGCCGCTGGACAGCTTCTTGCGCTTGCCGTCCGGCGACGTGACGGTCTGCGTGAAATTGGCCTTGCCGCTCTTCACATCATGGGCGAAGTCGCGCAGCGCATCGACGGCGTCGGCATGGGCGGTGCCGGCTGCACACAGAGTCAGGGCGATGAGGAGGTACTTCATTCGTCTCGCTTCGGAACAATCAATTCACGGCTGCCGTTGGATGCCAGGGCGCCGACAAGGCCCGAGTTCTCCATCTGCTCCAGCAGCCGCGCGGCGCGGTTGTAGCCGATCCGCAGATGGCGCTGGACCAGCGAGATCGACGCCTTGCGGTGCTGCAGCACGATGGCCACGGCCTGGTCGTACATGGGGTCCTGCTCTCCGCTGGCCTCGCCCGGCGCGGGCGCCTCGCCGCCGGCGTCGTCGAGCACGCCGCCTTCGAGGATGCCTTCGATGTAGTTGGGTTCACCCTGGGACTTGATGTACTCCACCACGCGGTGCACCTCGTCGTCGCTGACAAAGGCGCCGTGCACGCGGATGGGCAGGCCGGTGCCGGACGGCATGTAGAGCATGTCGCCCATGCCGAGCAGCGCCTCGGCGCCCATCTGGTCGAGGATGGTGCGGCTGTCGATCTTGGAGCTGACCTGGAAGGACAGGCGCGTCGGGATGTTGGCCTTGATGAGGCCGGTGATGACGTCCACCGACGGCCGCTGCGTGGCCAGGATCAGGTGGATGCCGGCCGCACGGGCCTTCTGCGCGAGGCGCGCGATCAGTTCCTCGATCTTCTTGCCGACGACCATCATCAGGTCGGCCAGCTCGTCGATGACGACGACGATGAAGGGCAGGCGCTCCAGTGGCTCCGGGTCGTCGTTGTTCAGCGCGAAAGGGTTGGGGATGCTGATGCCGTTGGCCTTGGCCTCGTCGATCTTCTTGTTGTAGCCGGCCAGGTTGCGCACGCCCATCTTGGACATCAGCTTGTAGCGCCGCTCCATCTCGCCGACACACCAGTTCAGCGCATTGCCGGCCTGCTTCATGTCGGTGACGACCGGCGCCAGCAGATGCGGGATGCCCTCGTAGACGCTCATTTCCAGCATCTTGGGGTCGATGAGGATGAGGCGCACATCGCGGGCCTCGGCCTTGTAGAGCAGGCTGAGGATCATCGCGTTGATGCCGACGGACTTGCCCGAGCCGGTCGTGCCGGCGACGAGGCAGTGCGGCATCTTGGCCAGGTCGGCCACGACGGGCAGGCCGATGATGTCCTTGCCCAGGCCCATGGTCAGCTGGGATGCGGCGTCGGCATAGACCTGCGAGCCGAGGATCTCGGAGAGGCGGATGGTCTGGCGGCGCGCGTTCGGCAGCTCCAGCGCCATGTAGTTCTTGCCCGGGATGGTCTCGACGACGCGGATGGACACCAGGCTCAGCGAGCGCGCCAGGTCCTTGGCGAGGTTGACGACCTGCGAGCCCTTGACGCCGGTGGCCGGCTCGATCTCGTAGCGCGTGATGACGGGGCCGGGCGACGCGGCGACGACGTGCACCTCGACGCCGAAGTCGCGCAGCTTCTTCTCGATCAGGCGGCTGGTCATCTCCAGCGATTCGGGCGTGACCGTCTCCTGGCGGCCTGGCGCGGCGTCCAGCAGGTCGACCTGGGGCAGCTTGGCGTCGCCGACGTCGGCGAACAGCGTCTGCTGGCGCTCCTTGGCGACGCGGGTGGATTGCGGTACCTCGACGACCGGCGGCTCGATGACCAGGGGCGCATGCTCCAGCCCCAGGTCGCGCTCCAGCTGGCGCTCGGCCTCGCGTTCGACCTCGACCTCCAGCTCGCGCTCCTTGACGGCCTGCTGTCCGGCCTTCTGGTCGGCCTTGATCTCGCGCTGCTCGATGCGCTTCTCGCGCAGCTGCTCGATGCGCTCGCCGATGCGCTCGGCCAGATGGCCCCAGGAGAAGCGCAGCGCCCACGACATGCCGGTCAGCAGCAGCACGATCCAGACGACGCCCGAGCCGGCAAAGCCCAGGCCCTTCATGCCCAGCGGGCCCAGCGTGTAGCCGAGCACGCCGCCGGCGTGGCCCGGCAGGCGCGGCTCCAGCGCGTACAGCCGGCTCCATTCCAGCGCGCAGCTCGCACCCACCAGCAGCAGCACGCCGGCCCACCAGCGCGCACGCTGGCTCCAGCGCGGCGCCTCGGGCGTGTCGTGCCGCAGCAGGCCTGCCAGGCTGCGCAGCCAGGCACGCAGGGCCAGCAGCGGCAGCCACCAGGCCGAGAAACCGAATACGAAGAGCAGGCCGTCCGACAGCCAGGCGCCGAAGCCGCCGACGCGGTTGTGCACCAGCTCGCGCTGGCCGCTGGTGCTGAAGGCCGCGTCGCGCAGGTCATGCGTGGCCAGGGCCAGCACGAGCAGCGCGAGCAGCAAGGCGGTCAGGGCCAGCCACAGCGGCGTGCGCAGCAGTCTGGAGGCCGCCGACGGCGGGCTGGCTTCGCGCTTGAGGGCCTGGCGGCGGGTAGGTTTGGCCGGGGCGGCGGTTTCGCTCGCGGCGCCATCGCCGCCCAGCAGGGAACCGAGGGGAAAACTCATCCCTGCATTGTGCCGTTCAGTCGTGGGTCAAGCGTTCCTTGATGACCACCGAACCGTTCTCAAGCGTTTCGATGACGCCGCGCTCTTCCAGGTCCTTCATGACGCGGCTGACCATCTCGCGCGACGCGCCGACGACCTTGGCCATGTCCTGGCGCGACACCTTGCCGCGGATCAGCTTGATGCCCTTCTCGTCCTCGGCCATGTCCAGCAGCGTGCGCGCGACGCGGCCGTAGACGTCCAGCAGCGCGAGCGACTCGATCTGGCGGTCGGCGTTGCGCAGCCGCGCGACGAGGCCGCGCAGGATGCCGTAGGACAGGCTGCTGCCCTCCGGTAGGCAGCGCGCGAACTCCATGCGGCCCAGCACCAGCATGTCGGTCTGCACCTCGGCACGCACGGTGGCCGAGTGCGGCTCGTTGTCGATCAGACTCATCTCGCCGACATAGTCGCCCGACTGCAGCACGGCCAGGATGACCTCGCGGCCGCGGTGGTCCGCCGTCAGCACGCGGGCGCGGCCGTTCAGCAGGATGAAGAGGGCATTGGACTTGGTGCCCTGCTCGACGATCAGCTCGCCGCGCTTGAAGCGGCGCTTCACGACGCTGTCGGCGATGGACTGGGCCTGATCGGTGGTCAGCATCGAAAACAGCGGAACCCGGCGGATCAGGTCCAGGTTGGAAATCATCGCCATGTGCACTCTCCAGGTTTGGGGCCTCGGGCCGGCGCCCGAAAAGACGCCTGCCTAAAATGGCGTGCATTTTGCACACCTGACAGCGCTTGCCTCAACGCCCGGGCTCGGGGTTTTCACCCCGAACCGGCTTGCAGGCCCGCCCGCCGCCCCCAACTCCCCGCCATGACCGCAACCACCCAACACCACGGCCTGCTGATCCTCGGCTCCGGCCCCGCCGGCTACACGGCCGCCATCTACGCCGCCCGCGCCAACCTGAAGCCCACGCTGATCACCGGCATGGCCCAGGGCGGCCAGCTGATGACGACGACCGAGGTGGACAACTGGCCGGCCGACGTGATGGGCGTGCAGGGCCCCGAGCTGATGCAGCGCTTCCAGCAGCACGCCGAGCGCTTCCAGACCCAGATCGTCTTCGACCACATCAACAGCGTCGACTTCGCGAAGCGCCCCTTCACGCTGATCGGCGACAGCGGCAGCTACAGCTGCGACGCCCTCATCATCGCCACCGGCGCGTCGGCCAAATACCTCGGCCTCGACTCCGAGCAGGCCTTCATGGGCCGCGGCGTCAGCGGCTGCGCGACCTGCGACGGCTTCTTCTACCGCGGCCAGGAAGTCTGCGTCGTCGGCGGCGGTAACACGGCCGTCGAGGAGGCGCTCTACCTGTCCAACATCGCCAGCACCGTCCACCTGATCCACCGCCGCGACAAGTTCCGCGCCGAGCCCATCCTCATCGACAAGCTGATGGAGAAGGCCGCCGCCGGCAAGATCAAGCTGCACCTCTTCCAGCAACTCGACGAGGTGCTGGGCGACGCCTCGGGCGTGACCGGCGTGCGCACGCATAACGTGCAGGACGGCAGCAAGGCCGAGATCTCCGTGCACGGCTGCTTCATCGCCATCGGCCACCAGCCCAACACCGACATCTTCAAGGGCCAGCTCGAGATGAAGGACGGCTACATCCTGACGAAGAGCGGCCTGAACGGCTTCGCGACGATGACCAGCGTGCCCGGCGTGTTCGCCGCCGGCGACGTGCAGGACCATGTCTACCGCCAGGCCATCACCAGCGCCGGCACCGGCTGCATGGCCGCGCTGGACGCCCAGCGCTTCCTGGAGCAGGAGAACGGTTGATCGGAAAGGGCCGCACGAAGCCCTCTCCTGTATCCCGGGTTTTCCGCTATACTCGCCGGCTTGCCTGCTGGATGGACCGCGCCCGACCCTTGGCGACAAGCCCCGGGGAAGGTTTAGCAGGCATTGCGGTCAAAGGGTTGCGCGGGAGTTCTCGTGCAACTGGTCAAACGTCAGAGTGGAGAAGCGTCATGGCACGCGTCTGTCAAGTCACGGGCAAGAAGCCCATGGTCGGGAACAATGTTTCCCACGCCAACAACAAAACCAAGCGCCGGTTCCTGCCGAACCTGCAATACCGCCGTTTCTTCGTGGAATCGGAAAACCGCTGGGTGCGCCTGCGCATCAGCAACGCCGCTCTGCGTTTGATCGACAAGGTCGGCATCGACCAAGTCGTCGCCGATCTGCGCGCCAAGGGCGAGCTCTGATCCGCGCCCACTGACCTTACTGAAGGAACACGACCATGGCATCCAAAGGCGGCCGCGAAAAGATCAAGCTGGAGTCCACCGCGGGCACCGGCCACTTCTACACGACGAACAAGAACAAGAAGACCACGCCCGAAAAGCTCGAATTCATGAAGTTCGACCCCAAGGCGCGCAAGCACGTCCTGTACAAGGAAATCAAGCTGAAGTGATCTGATCGCTTCAGAAAAGACAAACCCGCCAAGCGGCAACGCTGGCGGGTTTGTTCTTTCTGGGCCGCCGAGGAATCAGCGCTGCGTCACCTTGGCGTTGAACTCGCGCTGCATCCAGCTGTCCAGCATGCTCTTCTCGTAGCGCAGCGGGTCGCTGCTGGAGAAAGGCGCAATGGCCCGGTCCTGGTAGGCGATGTCGCGCAGCGCGGCCTCGCCGTGCTGCACGATCTTGCCGCCGTCGCGCACCTCGTAGCTCAGCGTGATGGCCGGCGGCGTCATGGAGCGCATGACGCGTATCCATTGGCCGTGGCGCCACGGCTCGATCTCACCCGCCAGATTCACGTCGGTCACGTCGAAGCGCACGTCGCGGCCCGGCAGCAGCTTGGCAGCCTCCTTGACCATATGGGCCCTCAGCTCGCCCAGCACGCGCTCGTCGCGGAAGCCGTTGTTGTCGCGGATGTCCGAGAACTTCTCGGGATGCACGAAATTCACCTGCACGTCGGCACGCGCAGCGGCAGACAGGGCGAGCAGGCCCACAGCGATCCAGCGGCACTTCATGGCAAACCTCCTAGGCACGCAATCGGCATCCATGCTTCAAGTCTAGGCCAGACCAGAAAAAAGGGCGCCCCGCGGGGCGCCCTTTTACTGCGGCGGGGTGTTAAGACGCAGATGGCCAATTTCCTGTGAAATCAACAACTTAGCGTTGATTTCCCGGGGGCTCCGGAAAAATTAGGCGACGCCTCAGCCGTGCGGGCCTGGTGGGCCCCTTCGACGGCTGCAGCCTCAAGGCGAGGGGCCAACGACGCCTGGCTGCCCGAGCCCCCGCGCAGCGCGCTGCCCCAGCGCACGCCCCTCGAGCTGATTGAGCGCATCGGCCTGACCGGCGGGGGTCGTGGTCAGCGTGACGCCAGCAGGGGTAGCGTGGAGCGCTTGGAGCTGCTCGCGCACCCCGGCGCGCGCCGCCTGGAGGTCCATCCCGTTGCGGCGCCCCGGTTGTCCGGCCGCCATGCTCTCGCCGGCCTGTGACGACTCCATCCCCATGCTGGTCACGCGCCTTCCACTGGCAGCCGTAGGCTCGCCTTGGGGCAACACCCCGACCCAATTGAGCAACGTCGCGACGATGGGCGTCCTGCCCGCTTCGGCGACCAACACCTTCAGGCCCGTAACGTTGCCAAGGATTGCCAGCAGATTGAAGGCCAGCAACAGTTGCAGGAGGGCGGCAGGAAGTCGACGGAACGGCATTGTGGGCAGGCGCAAGGTGGCCTTGAAAGTAGCGTTGCTTCTTAGCCCTGGGCGGCCCAAAGCGCGTCGTTTTAGGTAAATCGGGTTTGATAACTGATTACGTAATCGACGCACCAGCCCACACTCCCAGTGTCGATTTCCGTGAAACATCGTTCTCGACGCCGCTCCGTTGGCCGTGTCGGAATACCCTGAATCGCGTGCAAGTCGTTGCCATTGCTGACAACGCGTCCGCGAGCAGCGTGACGGACTAGAAATCCGTGAAACAGTCCGCCTCGGCCTGCTGACCGAGGCGGACTGGAAGGACCTGCGACTAGCTGTTGTTCCGCACGTTCTCGATGTAGGAGTCGATGTCCTCCTCCAACGAGTCAGAGACCGACTCCCCACGGTGGTCGGGGCACTCATCGGCGTCATTGAGGTCGACAGCCAGGAAGATTCGCTCATCCCTGCAGCACCAACAGCAGCCGTAGCGGGAGTCGTTCTTCGCGCAGTGCAAGTGCACCAGCTCTTGGCCACCATCGTCGAAATCTGCGCTGACCACCATCAACGGGTTGGTCCTGTCGCTCTGTGGCTCGCTGCAGCAGACGCAGACCACCGCGTTGGCACTTGCCTTGAGGGACGCCAAGGCGCTGTTCCAAGGCTGGTGCATGCCGTTCTTCGAGCAAACCTGGTCGAGGGCCTGTGCCAGGGGGATGCCGGCCTCGCGCGAGAGAGTTTTGGCGTCTTGACGGGCCCGGTCAACAGACCGCCCTGAGGGGAAGCGAAGTTTGTCCATGTTCATGGAGTGCTCCAATGATTTAACGCAGCAGAAGAGTTCGCCCACTAACAGAACCGCTGCGAGGCATTGGCGCCTGCAGGAACAGTGCATAGCGCGATAGAGCGCCATGCGAGGAAGGGAGGCATCAGAGACCTAAGGGGCCTGCGCCACGGTGGGCGTCACCTGCCGCTGATGTGCCGGCAGTTCCTCTGAATGCTACGCAAGCTGAGCCCAGCGAACCAGGGCGCCAGCCCCCTCAGGCAAGGGGCGGCTGCCCTGCCCGGTGCTGTCGGCCTGTGTCGTGTGTCGGCGCTGATTCCGCCCCTGAAGGCAGCCTTCTGTCACCTAGCAGCGGCGATTGAGCCGGTTTTGTCGCGCAGCAGCGGCGATTCGTCGCCCCGGCCAGTCGACCGGGGCGGACCTGATGGTCAGGCAGTCGCTGCGGTGCTGCCCGGTGAGCGCAGCGAGCTCACGCGCTCGAAGAACAACGTGGCTTCGTGGAGCGGCGTGCCGTCCATAGCAGCCAAGTCGCCGGTCATGCGTGCGTAGCGGATGGCAGTCGTCACGACCACCGCAACGTCCATCAGCGTCTTAACACCCCTGCGGCGAAATATCGCGTCAGGCGTGGGCCGCGCGCAGGCGCATCGAGAAGGCCTGCAGCTCGGCGATGCCGCTTTCCTCGGCACGGCGGCACCAGGCCTGCAGGTCGGCCACCAACTGCTCGGCCGACACATTCGTGCGGGTCCACATCTGGCGCAGTTCCTCGCGCATCGTCACGAGCTTGTCGATGACGGGGCTGGCGGCGCGGGCGTTGGCAAGGTCGCCCTGCACGGCCGCCGGGATGCGCTCCTCGTCGCGGTGCATCCAGCGCGTGGCCAGCTTGAACTGCGCGAAGCGCTCGCTGTGCCGGCCGCCCTCGGCCTGGATCTTGGCCAGCTCGGTCGCGCAGGCCGCCCTCAGGTCGCGAGCATAGCTGGCCATGACCTCGTAGCGGTTGGCGATCAGCGCCTCCAGCGTGCGCGCATCGGCCGGCTTGACTTCCCCCAGGCTCAGCTTGGGCGTGGTCTTGCGCACCTTGGCCCAGCCCAGCATCTCCAGGCCGCGGATATAGACCCAGCCAATGTCGAACTCATAGGGCTTGACCGAGAACTTGGCCGAGGTCGGGTAGGTGTGGTGGTTGTTGTGCAGCTCTTCGCCGCCGACGATCAGCGTCCAGGGCGTCAGATTGGTCGACGCGTCGGGCGCCTCGAAATTGCGATAGCCCCAGTAGTGGCCGATGCCGTTGATGACGCCGGCGGCCCAGAAGGGGATCCAGGCCATCTGGATGGCCCAGATCGTCGCGCCGAGGGCGCCGAACAGGGCCATGTTGATGATGAGCATCAGCCCAACGCCCTGCCAGCTGAAACGGCTGTAGAGGTTGCGCTCGATCCAGTCGTCGGGCGTGCCACGGCTGTACTTGGCGATGGTCTCGGCGTTCTTGGCCTCGGCGCGGTAGAGCTCGGCGCCCTCGGCCAGCACCTTGCGCAGGCCGCGGGTCTGCGGGCTGTGCGGGTCTTCCTCGGTCTCGCAGCGCGCGTGGTGCTTGCGGTGGATGGCGACCCACTCGCGGGTGACCATGCCGGTCGTCAGCCACAGCCAGAAACGGAAGAAATGCGACGGGATGGGGCCGAGATCCAGCGCACGGTGGGCCTGGGAACGATGCAGGAAGATCGTGACCGCAGCGATCGTGATGTGGGTCACGACCAGCGTGTAGACCACGAGTTGCCAGGCGCTGAAATCCGCCAGGCCATTGGCCAGCCAGTTCAGCAGCGCGTTCAGGATGTCGTTCATTCGTCCAGGACCTCGGCCGAGGCGGCCATGAAAAGAGGGGTCAATTGTAGAGGCGCGACCCCAAATTCAAGGGGGCTGGAACACCGCATTCGGGCGTCGGCGTGCGAATCGGCGCGCTCCTTGACCCTCGTCAAGCCGTCCGTTCCCACGCAATGGCGAAGAAACCGTCCATCGCATGCCGGTGCGGCCACAGCCGCAGCGCGCCGTTCTCCACCAACTCGCCGGCGCGCTCGACCTGGGCCTTGGCCAGCGCCTCGTCGGCCGCCAGCGGCCTGAAATCGGGGTGGGCAGCCGCGAATTCGGCCGCGATGGCCTCGTTCTCGGCGTTCAGCAGGCTGCAGGTCGCGTAGACCAGGCGGCCGCTCGGCTTCACGAGGCGGGCGGCGCTGGCCAGGATGGCGCGCTGCTTGTCCTGCAGCTCGGCCAGGCCCTGGGGCGACTGGCGCCATTTCAGGTCGGGGTTGCGGCGCAGCGTGCCCAGGCCCGAGCAGGGGGCGTCGACGAGCACGCGGTCGATCTTGCCGGCCAGGCGCTTGATGCGCTCGTCGCGCTCGTGCGCGATCTGCGCCGGGTAGACGTTGGACAGGCCGCTGCGCGCCAGCCGCGGCTTCAGCGCGTCCAGCCGGTGGCCGGACACGTCGAAGGCATAGAGCCGGCCGGTGTTGCGCATCGCGGCGCCCAGGGCCAGGGTCTTGCCCCCGGCGCCGGCGCAGAAGTCCACGACCATCTCGCCGCGCCTGGGCGCCAGCAGCAGGGCAAGGAGCTGGCTGCCCTCGTCCTGCACCTCGACGCCGCCGCTGGTGAACAGCGCCAGCTTGTTCAGCGCCGGCTTGCCCTGCACGCGCAGCCCCAGCGGCGAATAAGGCGTCGGCATGGCCTCGATGCCGGCCGCGGCCAGCTGGGCCTGAGCCTCCTCGCGCTTGAGCTTGAGCGTGTTGACGCGCAAGTCCAGCGGCGCGGCCTCGTTCATCGCGGCCGCGAGCTTCCAGAATTCGTCCTCGCCGAGGCGGGCCAGCAGCGGCTCGGCCAGCCAGTCGGGCAGGTTGTGGCGCAGCTTGGGCGCCAGGCTCCGCGGGTCAATGGCCTGAATCTGCTCCAGCCACTGCTTCTCCGCCGGGCCGAGCGCGCCGCGCAGGAAGGCGTCGCTGCCGCGCCAGGCCAGCATGGCCAGGCGGCGCGGCAGCGGGCCGCTGCCGCTCTGGGCCAGGTTCTGGAACTTGAGCCGCTCGCGCAGCATCGCGTAGACGGTCTCGGCCAGGCTGGCGCGCTCGCGCTGGCCGAGGTTCTTGTGTTGGCGGAAGAAGGCCGAGACGGTGGCGTCGGCCGGCGCGTCGAGCTTGTTGACGGCGGCGATCAGCTCGGCGCACAGCTCCAGCAGGGCATTAGGATGCATCGCCCCATTATCCCAAGCCGCCCTGCATGAATCTCTGGACCCAGTTGCGCCTGCGCCCTCGCCTGCTCGCCGCCATCCTGACCGGCAGCCTGCTGGCCGCCCTCTGGCCCGGCGTGCTGGCCTGGCAGACGCGCGCCCTGATCGGCTGGAACCTGACGGTCTGGATCTATCTGCCGCTGATCGTCTGGATGATGCTGACCGGCGACGCGGTGCACCATGTGCAGCAGCGCGCCCGCCGGCTGGCCGAGGGCGTGCCGGTCGTGCTGCTGCTGGCCGTGCTGGGCGCGCTGGCCAGCCTGGCGGCCATCACGCTGGAGCTGCAGGCCGCCAAGCAATCGCACCAGCCCGGCTATCTGCTGCTGGTGCTGGCCACGGTTTGCGGCTCCTGGCTGCTGCTGCCGGTCGAGTTCGCGCTGGCCTATGCCAGCCTCTACCACCGCCCCGGCCAGACCGCGCCGGGCCTGCTGTTCCCGGGTGACGACGGACCGCCGGACTACGGCGACTTCCTCTATTTCTCGATCACGCTGGCCGCGACGGCGCAGACCTCGGACGTCGGCATCAGCGCGCGGCCGATGCGCCGCCTCGTGCTGGTCCAGACCCTGCTGGCCTTCGCCTTCAACACCGGCGTGCTGGCCCTGGCCATCAACATCCTCGCCGGGCTGCTCAGCTGAGCATCAGCTGCTGGGCGGCGCCGTCGCGGTGGCGCACGACGTCGCCGTCCCAGGCCAGCGCGTCTTCCGCGAACCAGCGCACCGCCTGCGGGTAGATGCGGTGCTCGGCCGTCAGCACGCGCGCGGCCAGGGCCTGGGCGTCGTCGCCCGGCAGCACCGGCACGGCGGCCTGCATGAGGATGGCGCCATGGTCCAGCTCGGCCGTCACGAAATGCACCGTCGCGCCGGCCAGCTTGCAGCCCATCTCCAGCGCCCGCTCGTGCGTGTGCAGGCCCGTGAAGGCCGGCAGCAGCGAGGGGTGGATGTTCAGCATGCGCCGCGCATAGCGGGCCGTGAAGCCGGGCGTCAGGATGCGCATGAAGCCGGCCAGCACGACGAGGTCGGCGCCGAAGCCGTCGATGACGCGGGCCAGCTCGGCGTCGAAGTCCTCGCGGCGCGGGAAGAGCTTGTGGTCGACCACGGCCGTCGCGATGCCGCGCCCGGCCGCGAAGGCCAGGCCGCCGGCATCCGGCCGGTTGCTGATGACGGCGGCGACCGTCGCCGGCCAGCCCTCGGCCGCACAGGCCTTGACGATGGCCTCCATGTTGGAGCCCCGCCCGGAAATCAGAATGACCAATCGCTTCATGGGGGCGCAAGTTTAGGGGAGCGACAATCCTGGCCCCATGTCGACCCCTGTCCCCATCCGCCCGCGCGTGCTTTCCGGCATGCGCCCGACCGGCGCCCTGCACCTCGGCCACTACCACGGCGCCATCAAGAACTGGCTGCGCCTGCAGGACGGCCACGACTGCTTCTTCTTCGTCGCCGACTGGCATGCGCTGACCACCTCGCACCCCGACCGCGACACGCTGAGCCGCCATGTCTACGACATGGTGACCGACTGGCTGGCCGCCGGCATCGACCCCGAGCGCTGCACCCTCTTCCTGCAGAGCCGCATGCCCGAGCACGCCGAGCTGTTCACGCTGCTGGCCATGTGCACGCCGTCGTCCTGGCTGGCGCGCATGCCGAGCTACAAGGACCAGGTGGCCGCCGACCCCGAGCTGGCCACCTACGGCTTCCTCGGCTACCCGCTGCTGCAGGCGGCCGACATCCTGCTCTACAAGCCCGCCGGCGTGCCGGTCGGCGAGGATCAGGCCGCCCACGTCGAGGTGACGCGCGAGGTCGCGCGGCGCTTCAACCGCGTCTACGCGGCCGACGCATCCGTCTTCGTCGAACCCCAGGCCCTGCTGACCGAGACCGCCCGCGTGCCCGGGCTGGACGGCCAGAAGATGAGCAAGAGCCTGGACAACGCGATCGCGATGCGCGACGCGCCCGAGGTCACGGCCGCCAAGATCCGCACCATGCCCACCGACCCGCAGCGCGTGCGCCGCAGCGACGCGGGCGACCCGGCGCGCTGCCCCGTCTGGCCGCTGCACCAGATCTACACCGACGCGGCCACGCGCAGCGCCTGCGAGGCCGGCTGCCGCAGCGCCGGCATCGGCTGCCTGGACTGCAAGCAGCCGCTGATCGAGGCCATCCAGCGCGAACAGGCGCCCTGGCGCGAACGCGCCGCAGCGCTGGACCCGCAGCAGGTGCGCTGGACGCTGGAGGTCGGCACCGAGCGCGCCCGCGCCGTCGCGCGCAAGACGCTGCGCGAGGTGCGGGCGGCGATGGGACTGGTGGCTTGAATCCTCGGCCGATCCATGTCACGGACCTCGAGGCCGCCATCAACTGGTGGCGCGAGCGTTCGCCGTCGCCCGACGGCATCAGCGCCGCGCCCGAGGTGCGCGCGCTGGCCGAAGCCTATGCACTGCTCGCGCTGAGCCGCGCCACCGCGGTCGACGCCGGCACGCTCAAGCCCCGGGCCCTCGAGGCTTGGCTCGCCTGGTACGCCACGACGCCGGATTCGCCCTGCATCGCGATCTGCTCGACGGCCCAGGGCGACCCCGTCTGCAAGGGCTGCGGCCGCACGTTCGACGAGGTCCAGCACTGGCCGGCGCTCGACCCCTTCGAGAAGCGCGCCGTCTGGCAGCGCATCAACCACGAAGCCACGGCCTGGCGGTTCAATCGCTACGCCGAAAGAGGAACACAGCCCTGAGCAAGCGCATCCGCTTCATCGACAGCGCCCGCCAACTGCTGCCCCAGGCCTGGCCCGTGCTGGTCGGCCAGCTGGCCGTGATGATGTTCAGCACGGTCGACACGTTGATGATGGGCCGCGTCGGCCCGCAGGACCTGGCCGGCCTCGCGGTGGGCTCGGCGGCCTACGTCACCATCTTCGTCGGCCTGATGGGCATCGTGCTGGCGGTCGGGCCGATCGCCGGCCGGCAGTTCGGCGCCGACGACCTGCCCGGCTCGGGCCGCAGCTTCATGCAGGCCCAGTGGCTTGCCCTGCTGCTGTGCGTGCCGGGCAGCCTGGCGCTGTGGTTCCCCGACCCCTTCATCTGGCTGGCCCAGCTCGACGCGGCCCAGGCCGAGAAGGTGCGGGCCTACACCCGCCCCGAGGCCTTCGCGCTGCCGGCGGCCCTGCTGTTCGCGGCCTTCCGCGGCTTCTCGACCGCGGTCAGCCGGCCCAAGGCCGTGATGGTTCTGCAGCTCGCCGGCCTGGCCGCCAAGGTGCCGCTGAATGCCGTGCTCGTCTTCGGCTGGGGCGCCATCCCGGCGCTGGGCGTGGGCGGCTGCGGCTGGGCCACGGCCATCGCGATGACGGCCCAGGCCCTGGCCGCCCAGGTGCTGCTGCGCCGCGACGGCTTCTACCAGCCCTTCCGCATCCCCCCGCTCTGGCAGACGCGCCCGCAGCGGGCCGAACTGGCCGGGCTCGTGCGCCTGGGCCTGCCGATGGGCGGCTCCATCCTCGTCGAGGTCACGGGCTTCACCTTCATGGCCTTCTTCGTCGCGCGGCTGGGCGCCACGCCGGTGGCCGGCCACCAGATCGCGGTCAACCTCATCGCGATGATGTTCATGATCGCGCTGGCCCTGGCCACCGCCGCCGGCACGCTGGTGGCCCAGCAGCTGGGCGCGGGCGACAAGCGCGCGGCCCGCACCGTCGGCCGCCACGCGGTGGTGCTGACGGCCCTCGTCGCGGCCAGCGTGGGCGCGGTGGTCGCGTTCGCGCGCGAGTCCATCGTCGGCCTCTACACGTCCGACGCGGCCACGGCCGCCGCCGCGCTGCCGCTGCTGGTCTGGGTCTGGTTCTTCCACCTCGGCGACGCGCTGCAGACCGTGGCGGCCTATGTGCTGCGCGCCTACCAGGTCGCGACGCTGCCGATGGTCATCTACGTCGTCGCCCTGTGGGGCCTGGGCATCGGCGGCGGCTATCTGCTGGCCTTCGGCCCGCACGGCGCGGGCGCCGTGGGCTTCTGGCAGGCGGCCACGGCGGGCCTGCTGACCGCGGCGCTGCTGCTCGGCCTGCTGCTCAGGCGCGTCTTCGACGAGAACCGCGAATCAGCGCTTTGACGAGGGCAGGAACAGCACGAAGCGGCTGCCGCCGCCGTCGCGGGCCAGGCAGCGCACGCTGCCGCCGTGGCGCTCGGCGATCTGCTTGACGAGGCTCAGGCCCAGGCCGACGCCGCCGGCCATCTCGGCATGGCCGGGCAGGCGGAAGAAGGGCTCGAAGATGCGCTCGCGCATGTCCGCCGGCACGCCGGGGCCGCGGTCGGCGACGACGTATTCGTAGCCACCGGCCACCGGGCGCAGCACCAGCTTCACCTCGGGGCCGCCGTAGCGGCGCGCGTTGTCCAGCAGGTTGCGCAGCGCGCGGCGCAGCAGGCGCTCCTGGCCGTCGATGCGGGCCGCGTCCGTCTCGGGCTCGAAGGCGACCTCGGCGCGCGCCGCCTCCTCGGCGCCCAGGGCCAGCAACTCGACGGCATGGCTGTCGCCCACGGCGCTGCCCGCCTCCAGGCGGCTGGCCAGCAGCACCTCCTCGACCAGCGCGTCCAGCTCGGCGATGTTGACGTCGATCTCGTGCGCCAGCCGCTCGCGCTGGGCCGCCCCGGCGTCGTCCAGCATCGCGAAGGCCATCTTCAGCCGCGCCAGCGGCGAGCGCAGCTCGTGGCTGGCATTGGCCAGCAGGCTCTGGTGCGAACGCAGCAGGGTCTCGATGCGGTCCGCGGCCTGGTTGAAGCTGCCGGCCAGCGCGGCGACCTCGTCGCTGCCGCTGTCGTCGACGCGCAGGCCGAGCTGGCCGGCGCCGAACTGCTCGACGCCGCGCTTGAGCATCTCGAGCCGGCGCGTGAGGCGGCGCACGACGGGATAGGCCCCGGCCGCGACACCGATGAAGAGCAGCACCAGCACGATGGCCAGCGTGGACACGGCCGGCGCGTTGGGCGACACCGAGCGGTGCAGCCAGGGGCCGGCCCAGGGGCCCTCGTCCAGCCGCGGCGGCCGGGCCGCGGGGCCGCTGCCCGGCGGGCCGGGCGGCCCGCCCTGCGGCATCGCCGGGCGCACGCTGCGCACCATCTCCAGGCTGCGGCCGTCTCCCAGGCTGGCGCTGACGATGATGGCCCCCCGGTCGTCGACCCGGCGCTGGAACATCAGCGTCGTCGCGATGCGCCGGCCCTCGGCATCCACCAGCGCGATGGGCATGCGCAGCCGGCCGCCCCAGTCGGCAAAGGCATCGGCCTGCGCCTCGCGCGGCGCCGTCGCCTGCGGCAGCGCGAGCTTGAGCAGGCCGGCCATCGCGTTCAGCCGTTCGCCGGCCACCAGTTCGACATTGCCGCGCTCCTGCTCGATGTGGCGCTGGAACAGCCAGGCCGAGCCGAAGGCGAAGGCCAGCAGCAGTGCAACCAGCGTCAGGTAGATGCGGAAGTAGAGACTCTTCAAGCCGCGTCCGCGTCGGCGTCCTGCTTGCGGGCGAAGACATAGCCGGCGCCGCGCACGGTCAGCACGCGACGCGGGTTCTTGGGGTCGTCCTCGATGACGGCGCGGATGCGCGAGATGTGCACGTCGATGGAGCGGTCGAAGGCTTCCAGCGGATGGCCCTTGAGGGCGTCCATGATCTGGTCGCGGCTGAGCACGCGCCCCGGGCTCTGGGCCAGCACGACGAGCAGGTCGAACTGGTGGCTGGTCAGATCGCAGATCCTGCCGTCCAGGCGCGCCACGCGGGCCGCCAGGTCGATGTCGAGCCGGCCGAAGCGCAGCACCTCGTCGCCGTCGAGCTTGGGCTCCAGGCGGCGCAGCAGGGCCTTGATGCGGGCCTGCAGCTCGCGCGGCTCGAAGGGCTTGGCCAGGTAGTCGTCGGCGCCCAGCTCCAGGCCGAGGATGCGGTCCATGGGCTCGCCGCGGGCCGACAGCATCAGCACCGGCTGATGGCGCCAGCGCGCATCGCCGCGCAGCCAGCGGCAGAAGTCCAGGCCGTCGCCGTCGGGCAGCATCAGGTCCAGCACGATCAGCTCGAAGCGGCCCTGGGTCAGCGCCTCCCGCGCCTGGGCCAGGCTGCCGGCCGCGCTGACCTCGAAGCCGGCGGCGCGGAGATAGTCGCCAACCATGCCGGTCAGGCGGGCGTCATCATCGATCAACAGCAGTCGGGCACTCATCAGGGGAGCGTTGGAAGGGAACGGGAGCCGGTGCACTTCGGCGCCGGCGCTACGAGACTCAAGCATCGCAGAACTCCTCGCCGGGGGGCAATCAGCCCGGCTGACGGCCGCCCATGCGGGCCGGGTGCTTCTTCACGGCCTCGGCGATCTTGCCGCGCTGCTCGGGCGTCAGCACGCGGGCCGCGTCGATGCCGGCCTGGCTCATGCGCTTGGAGGCGGCGTCGTGCTGGGCGCTCATCTGGGCGCGCACGGACTCGATGGCAACGGCGTCGACGTTGGTCGCGGCGAAGAGCGCGACCCATTGCTCGCGCAACTGGCGGCCGGCATCGCGCTGGCCGGCGAGATCCTGGCGGGCGGCCTTGAAGATGGCCTCGATCTGGCTGCGCTGGGCGTCCGTCGCGTTGGCCAGATCGAGCAGATGCCCCAGGTGGCCGCCGAAGGGGCCGGCCTCCATCATGTCGGGGGGCGCGCCATGACGGTCGGGACCAGGCTGGGCCTGGGCCGCCAAGCCGCCGAGGGCCAGGGCCGCCGCCACGGCGGCCACGCGCATCAGGGTCCGGATTCGGAGGGCTTGCATCAGAGATCTCCTGGAAGAAGGGGCAATGCCCTCATCTTCCGGGGACCCTGTGTGGCGTCTTTGGGGGCGGGGTAAAGAACTGTGTCGAAACCTGTGCCCCGGCCGGTTACTTGATCGGCTTGAAGCGCATGCGCTTCGGGCGCGCGCCTTCCTCGCCCAGGCGCTTCTTCTTGTCGGCCTCGTACTCGTGGAAGTTGCCGTCGTAGAAGAACCACTGCGAGTCGCCTTCGCAGGCCAGGATGTGGGTGCAGATGCGGTCCAGGAACCAGCGGTCGTGGCTGATGACCATGGCCGAGCCGGCGAACTCCAGCAGCGCCTCTTCCAGCGCGCGCAGGGTTTCGACGTCGAGGTCGTTGGACGGCTCGTCCAGCATCAGCACATTGCCGCCCTGGGCCAGGGTCTTGGCCAGGTGCAGGCGGCCGCGCTCGCCGCCGGACAGCGAGCCGACCAGCTTCTGCTGGTCGTTGCCCTTGAAGTTGAAGCGGCCGAGATAGGCGCGGCTGGGCATGACGAACTTGCCGACGACGATGTTGTCGAGGCCGCCGGAGACGTCCTCCCAGACGGTCTTGCCGGCCTCGAGGCTGGCGCGGCTCTGGTCGACGAAGGCCAGCTTGGCGGTCTTGCCGATCTTGACGTTGCCGCTGTCCGGCTGCTCCACGCCCTGCAGCATGCGGAACAGCGTGGACTTGCCGGCGCCGTTGGGGCCGATGATGCCGACGATGGCGCCGGCCGGCACCTTGAAGCTCAGGTTGTCGATCAGCACGCGGTCGCCGAAGCTCTTGCTGACGTTCTCGAACTCGATGACCTCATTGCCCAGGCGCTCGGCCACGGGGATGAAGATCTCGTTCGTCACGTTGCGCTGCTGGTATTCGACGTCGCTCAGCTCCTCGAAGCGGGCCAGGCGCGCCTTGCTCTTGGCCTGGCGGCCCTTGGCGTTGGAGCGCACCCACTTGAGCTCCTCCTTCATCGCCTTCATGCGCGCGTCTTCGCTCTTCTGCTCCTGCTCCAGGCGGCGTTCCTTCTGGTCCAGCCACTCGGAATAGTTGCCCTTCCACGGGATGCCGTGGCCGCGGTCCAGTTCCAGGATCCACTCGGCGGCGTTGTCGAGGAAGTAGCGGTCGTGGGTGATGGCCACGACGGTGCCGGGGAAGCGCTGCAGGAACTGCTCCAGCCATTCCACGCTCTCGGCGTCCAGGTGGTTGGTGGGCTCGTCGAGCAGCAGCATGTCGGGCTTGCTCAGCAGCAGGCGGCACAGGGCCACGCGGCGCTTCTCGCCGCCGGACAGCACGCCGATGACGGCGTCCCAGGGCGGCAGGTTCAGCGCGTCGGCGGCCAGCTCCAGCTGCAGATCGGTGTTCTCGGAGCCGGCGGCGGCGATGACGGCTTCCAGCTCGCCCTGCTCGGCGGCCAGCGCGTCGAAATCGGCGTCCGGCTCGGCATAGGCGGCATAGACCTCGTCGAGGCGCTTCTTGGCGGCCAGCACGCCGCCGATGCCTTCTTCCACGGCCTGGCGCACGGTCTGGTCGGCGTCGAGCTTGGGCTCCTGCTCGAGGTAGCCGATCTTGATGCCCGGCATCGGCACGGCTTCGCCCTCGTACTCCTTGTCGACGCCGGCCATGATCTTCAGCAGCGTGGACTTGCCCGAGCCGTTCACGCCCAGCACGCCGATCTTGGCGCCGGGGAAGAAGGACAGCGAGATGTCCTTGAGGATGTGGCGCTTGGGTGGAACCGTCTTGTTCACACGGTTCATCGAAAAGACGTACTGGGCCATGGGGCAAATCCTGTGAGGCTGAAATGGCGGCAGGCCCCGTGTAGGGCCTGCGTTGCCGCTATTGTCGCCGCAACGGGCGCGCGGGCATCGACTCGGTCACGGTTCTCTCATGCTTCCGCCGTTAGAATGCAGCCCAACGCCGCGCTCTCAGTCTTGCGCGGCGTTTCATTTTTCTGGCCCCCGCACGCGGCCTGGCTTGCCCGAAGACTGGTGTCGCCGCCCCGGCGGCATGGCGAGCCCCGGTGAAAGTAGGCGTGCCCTCCCCCCTTAGGATTCGATGAGTTTCGACACCCTCGGCCTGGCAGCTCCGCTGCTCAAGGCCATTGCCGACGCCGGCTACACCACCCCCACCCCCATCCAGGCCCAGGCCATCCCCGCCGTTCTGAAGGGCGGCGACCTGATGGCCGGTGCCCAGACCGGCACCGGCAAGACCGCCGGCTTCACGCTGCCCCTGCTGCACCGCCTGCAGGCCGGCCAGCGCACGCTGGACAAGCGCGGCCGCCCGGCCGTGCGCGCCCTCGTGCTGACGCCCACCCGCGAACTGGCCGCCCAGGTCGAGGAAAGCGTGCAGACCTACGGCAAATACCTGCCCCAGCTGAAGAGCATGGTCATGTTCGGCGGCGTCGGCATGCAGCCGCAGATCAACAAGCTGCGCGACGGCGTGGACATCCTCGTCGCCACGCCGGGCCGCCTGCTGGACCACGCCGGCCTGGGCAACCTCGACCTGAGCAAGGTCGAGATCCTGGTGCTGGACGAAGCCGACCGCATGCTGGACATGGGCTTCATCCACGACATCAAGAAGGTGCTGGCCCTGCTGCCCGCGCAGAAGCAGTCGCTGCTGTTCAGCGCCACCTTCAGCGACGACATCAAGGCCCTCGCCGACCGCCTGCTGAACCAGCCGGCCCTCATCGAGGTGGCCCGCCGCAACCAGACCAACGACCAGATCGCGCAGAAGGTCCACCCGGTGGGCCGCGAGCGCAAGAAGGAGCTGCTGGTCCACCTGATCAAGTCGGGTGACTGGCACCAGGTGCTGGTCTTCACGCGCATGAAGCACGGCGCCAACCGCCTGACCGACTACCTGAACGACCAGGGCATCAGCGCGATGGCCATCCACGGCAACAAGAGCCAGGGCGCGCGCACCAAGGCGCTGGCCGACTTCAAGAGCGGCGACCTGACCTGCCTCGTCGCCACCGACATCGCGGCCCGCGGCATCGACATCGACCAGCTGCCCCACGTCGTCAACTTCGAGCTGCCCAACGTGCCCGAGGACTATGTGCACCGCATCGGCCGCACCGGCCGCGCCGGCGCGCAGGGCGAGGCCGTCAGCCTGGTCTGCGTGGACGAGAACGGCTTCCTGCGCGACATCGAGCGTCTCATCAAGCGCGAGATCCCGAAGGAAGTCGTGCCCGGCTTCGCGCCCGACCCGAACGAGCGCGCCGAACCCATCGTGCTGGGCCGCACCGTGCTGAACCCCAACGGCAGCCGGGGCCGCAACCCCAACCCGCCGGCCCACGCCGGCCGCGGTGGCCGCCCGGGCGGCGGCAACGGCGGCGGCCGCGGCGGCGACAACCGCGGCGGCTCGCGCGACGGCGGCCGCCCCGGCGGCAAGCCGCAAGCCCACACGGGCCACGGCGGCGCCAAGCCCGCCGGCGCACCTGCCGGCCACGGTGGCGCCAAGCCCCATGCCCAGCATGCGCCGCGCAATGCCTCGGCCCAGCCGAGCCGTGACGGCGGCAGCGCCCCGCGCCACAACAACGGCCCGCGCCTGACGCAGCCCAAGCGCTGACCGGGCAGAGCCTCCCGCCAACGGCCCGCACTCCCAGGAGCACGGGCCGTTTTTTCGTGGCGGCCGCGTCCCGGCCAAGCTCGAAGGCCGCTCCCGGCGTGGCGAGGCAGGCGGGGTCTCTCTCTAAGATCGGGGGCATGCCATCGCCTGCGGCGCGCTTCATCGCGCGGGGCGCGGCGATGGCCCGGACCGGCCCGACGCAAACCCTGGGTGCTCCATGACACTGACCTTCCTCGGCGCCGCCGACACCGTGACCGGCTCGCGCCACCTGCTGAGCTTTAGCGACCAGCGCCTGCTGCTGGACGCCGGCCTCTTCCAGGGCTTCAAGACCCTGCGCGAACGCAACTGGATGCCGTTGGGCGTCGATGCCTCCGAGCTGGACGCCGTGCTGCTGTCCCACGCCCACCTCGACCACTGCGGCTATCTGCCGGCGCTGCGCCGCCAGGGCTTCCAGGGCGCCATCTACGCGACCGCCGCGACGCGCGACCTCTGCGACGTGCTGCTGCGCGACAGCGCCCATCTGCAGGAAGAAGACGCCAAGCGCGCCAACCGCGACCAGTCCAGCCGCCACGACAAGGCCCTGCCACTGTACGGCGTGCGCGAGGCCGAGGCGACGATGAAGCAGTTCGTGCCGCTGCCGCGCGACGGCCGGCTCACGCTGGGCGGCACCGAGATCCGCTTCACGCCGGCCGGGCATCTGCTCGGCGCCACCTCCATCCACGTGCGCCGCGGCGAACGCAGCCTGCTGTTCTCGGGCGACATCGGCCGCAACAACGACCTGCTGATGCCCGTGCCCCAGGTGCCGCCGGCGGCCGATGTCGTCATGATCGAGTCCACCTACGGCAACCGCCTGCACCCGGCCGAGGACGTGCAGGCCCGCCTCGCGCAGCTGCTGCGCACGACGCTCAAGCGCGGCGGCTCGGTGCTGCTGCCCAGCTTCGCGGTCGGCCGCGCCCAGGCCCTGCTGCTGGTGCTGCAGCGTCTGCGCCGCGCCGGCGAGCTGCCGCTGGACGTGCCGATCTGGCTGGACAGCCCGATGGCCGAGCAAGCCACCGAGCTGACCCTCAGGCACGCCAGGCTGCTCCGCATCTCCGTCGACGAGGCCCGCGGCCTGACCGACCGCGTCCACTACGTCACCCAGCAGGCCCAGAGCCTCAAGCTCGCGGCCAGCCTGGCGCAGCGCAAGGCGCGGCCGTCCATCGTCATCTCGGCCAGCGGCATGGCCACCGGTGGCCGCGTGCTGAACTACATCGAGACGCTGGCGCCCCAGCCCCAGCACCACATCGCCTTCCCCGGCTTCCAGGCCGGCGGCACGCGGGGCGCGCGCATGGTGGCGGGCGAGCGCGAGATCAAGCTGCGCGGGCGCTGGGTGCCGGTGAATGCCGAGATCAGCCACCTCGACGGCTTCTCCGGCCATGCCGATGCCGAGGGCCTCGTGCAGTGGCTGCGTGCCCTGCCCCGGCCGCCCGGCCAGGTCTATGTGGTGCACGGCGAGCCGGCCGCGGCCGATGCGCTGCGCTGCCGCATCCAGGACGAACTCGGCCTGCCCGTGCGCGTGCCCCAGCACGGCGAGACCGTCGAGCTTTGAGGCTCGCTACCATCGTCCCCGCCGAGGTCGATTTCTCCGACCCGGCCGCCCCCGCCGCGCCCGCCTTCGGCGACGTCTACCACTCGCGCGCCGGCGCGCTGGCCCAGGCCCGCCACGTCTTCCTCGGCGGCAACGGTCTGCCCGGCCGCTGGCAGGGGCGGCGGCGCTTCGTCGTGCTGGAGACCGGCTTCGGCCTGGGCAACAACTTCCTGGCCACCTGGGACGCCTGGCGGCAGGACCCGGCACGCTGCGAGCGCCTCGTCTTCGTCAGCGTCGAGAAGCACCCGCTGCGCCGCGAGGACCTGGCGCGCGCTCATGCGGCCAGCCCACTGCCGGAGCTGGCGGCCCAGCTCGTCGCGGCCTGGCCGCCGCTGACGCCGGGGCTGCACACGCTGCGCTTCGAGGCCGGCCGCGTCGAGCTGCTGCTCGGCCTGGGCGATGCGCGCGAACTGCTGCGCGAACTCGTGCTGGACGCCGACGCCTTCTACCTGGACGGCTTCACCCCGGCCCGCAACCCGGACATGTGGGACGAGTGGCTGCTGAAAAGCCTGTCCCGCCATGCCGTGCCGGGCACGACGGCCGCGACCTGGAGCGAGCATCAACCGGCCCATGCGCCGCGCGCTGGCCGCGCTGGGCTTCAAGGTCTGTCTGGCGCCGGGCTTTGCGAACAAGCCGGAGATGACCGTCGCCCGCTTCGCACCGCGGCACAGTCCGCAGCGCCCGGCCGGCCGCGAGCCGCTCGCGCCCGAGGCCCGCGAGGCCGTCATCGTCGGCGCCGGCCTCGCCGGCGCGGCCTGTGCGCTGGCGCTCTCGCGGGCCGGCGTGGCCTGCACCGTCGTCGACGCGCTGGGGGCGCCCGCCCAGGCCAGCTCGGGCAACCCGACCGGCCTCTTCCACGGCACCGTCAACCCCGACGACGGCCCGCACGCGCGCTTCAATCGCGCCGCGGCGCTGGCCACGCAGCGCCTCGTCGCCGAACTGGGCCTGCCGCATCAGCCCGGCCTGCTGCGGCTGGAGACGCGCCTGCCGCTGGCCGCGATGAGCCGCATGGACGGCTATGTGCAGGCCCTGTCCGCCGCCGAGGCCGCGGCGCTGGCGGGCACCGCGCTGGCCCACCCGGCCTGGTTCTACCCCGGCGGCGGCGCGCTGGACCCGGCCGCCTACACGCGGGCCATGCTGGCGGCCAGCGGCGCGGCACTGCGGCTGGCTGCGCCGGTGGCCGCGCTGCGCGAATCCGATGCCGGCTGGGCGCTGCTGGACGCCGGCGGTGCGGTCATCGCGAGCGCGCCCCTGGTCGTGCTGGCCGGCGGCCACGGCCAGCTGCCGCTGCTGGGCGAGCTGGCGACCGGCCTCGTCGTGCAGCGCGGCCAGCTCAGCCATCTGCCGCAGGCGCCCTGGTGCCCGGCCTTGCCCATCGCCGGCGAGGGCTATGCCATTGCCGACGGCCGCGGCGGCGCCTGGTGCGGCGCGACGACGCAGGACGGCGACCTCGACCCCGCGCTGCGTGCGGCCGACCAGGCCGACAACCTCGCCCGCTATGCGCGCCTGGCCGGGCTGGCGCGCGTGCCCGAGGCGCCGCTGGCCGGCCGCGTCGGCTGGCGGCTGATCGCCCCCGACCGGCTGCCCCTCGTCGGCGGCCTCGCCGCCTCCGGCCCCGCCGCCAGCCAGCTGCGGCTGCAGGCCCGCCGGCCCGGCCTCGTCGTCTGCACCGGCTTCGCATCGCGCGGCATCTCCTGGGCCGCGCTGGCGGGCGAGCTGGCGGCGGCGCTCGCGCTGGGCGGCCCGCGGCCGCTGGAAGCCGAACTGCTGGACGCGGTGGACCCGCTGCGCTTCGCGCTGCGGCGGGCCAGACGCACAACTATTGCCGCTTTGCCGGACTGAGCACCGCCGCATCGGCGAAGGGCATGACGACACTGCCACGCCTAAGCGGGCCGCGAGGCGGCCGCCAATCAAGGAGCAAGAAATGCTGAACAGCCTGTGGGGTTCGCGCAGCCCCGCGCAACGCCTGACCCTGGCCCTGGGCCTGGTGCTGATCCTGGCCACCACCGGCGGCATCGCCGCCTTCTCGGCGCTCGCCGACGCGGGCTCCGCGAAGACCTGGCTGGGCTGGACGCTGGGCCTGGCCTGGCTGGTCGGCATCGGCGCCGTGCTGGGTGCCGGCGGCGGCGCTGGCGCCAGCCTGCGCGAGGCGACCGAGGCCGCCGAGGCCCTGGCCCGCTTCGACCTGACCCATGCCATCCGGGACGGCGGCAGCGGCGATGGTGGCCGCCTGCTGCAGGCGTTGCAGAACACGCAGTCCTCGCTGCAGCGCCTCATCGGCGACGTGCGCAGCGCGGCCGACAGCATCGGCACGGCCAGCGCCGAGATCGCGGTCGGCAACCACGACCTGTCCCAGCGCACCGAGCAGACCGCCTCCAACCTTCAGCAGGCGGCCTCGTCGATGTCCGAGCTGACCGGCACCGTCAAGCAGACGGCCGACGCGGCGATGACGGCCAACCAGCTCGCCAGCTCGGCCGCCAGCGTGGCCCAGCGCGGCGGCGCGGCGGTGTCCCAGGTCGTCGCGACGATGGACGAGATCAGCCAGAGCTCGCGCAAGATCAACGAGATCATCGGCACCATCGACGGCATCGCCTTCCAGACCAACATCCTGGCGCTGAACGCGGCCGTGGAGGCGGCGCGCGCCGGCGAGCAGGGCCGCGGCTTCGCCGTCGTGGCCGGCGAGGTGCGTGCGCTGGCCCAGCGCAGCGCCGAGGCGGCCAAGGAGATCAAGACCCTCATCAGCGCCAGCGTGGAGCGCGTGGACTCCGGCACCGAGCAGGTCCAGGCCGCCGGCGCCACGATGACCGAGATCGTCGCCAGCGTGCAGCGCGTGACCGACATCATCGGCGAGATCAGCGCCGCCGCACGCGAGCAGAGCGAGGGCATCGGCGTCGTCAACGGCTCGGTCGTGCAGCTCGATCAGATGACGCAGCAGAACGCGGCCCTGGTGGAAGAGTCCGCCGCCGCGGCCGAGAGCCTGCGCGAGCAGTCGGCCCGCATGGCCGAGGCCATCGGCGTGTTCAAGCTCGGCGGCACGGCCGCAAGGCAGACGGCGGCCAAGGCGGCGGCCCCGCGGCCCGTGCCCGCCAAGGTTCCCGTCGCGAAGCCGGCCGCGCCCAGGAAGGCTGCGGCCACGCCTGCCGCCATGCCGGCGGTGAAGCCGGCCGTCGCACCGCGGCCTGCCGCCCCCGTCCCGCCCCCGGCGGCCGACGACGGCGACTGGGAAACCTTCTGAGCGGGCCTTACCGCACCGCGTCGCGGGCGCCCGGGCCGGCGCCCGCTTCTTTTAAGTTTTGTGAATCAGGGTCTCCCCGTCCCTGGATCGCAGGCATGCCGGCCCGGGCCCGCTGCCACCAATGAATGAGCGCCTCCAGCGCCCGGTGTCGGCCGCCTGCGGCTGTTGTGCGCCGACGCCAGATCGGGGACAGCCCTGACCGCTGGCCGCAGGCGGCGCAAGCACAGTCGCGCCCGCGCCTCACCGGCGCAGACCTGCGGCAGATCCGCCGCTTCCAACAAGTCAGGAGCTTTCCATGCATTGCCCCATCTTTCGCCTCACGCTGCTGAGTGCGGCCCTCACGGCCTCTTTGGCCCAAGCCCAGTCCTTCCATGCCGATGCGGCCCAGCTGCAATCCATGCAGTCGCGCGCCGAGGCCCATGTGCGCCAGTTCCCCGGCCTGAGCATGCACGGCAGCGACCACAGCTACCAGGTGCGGGACATCGTCGTCGACGCGGACGGCAGCAGCCATGTGCGCATGGACCGCACGGTCGGCGGCCTGCGCGTCATCGGCGGCGACCTCGTCGTGCAGACCGACCGCATGGGCAATCTGCGCGCAATGCACCACAACCTGCACTGGCGCGTCGGCGCCGCCGGCAAGCCGGCCCTGAACGCCAACCGCGCCGCGATGACCGTCACGCGCACGCTGGCCGGCAACGTGGGCAAGCCCGAACTCGTCATCTACGCCCGCGACCAGGCGCCCGCGCTGGCCTGGGACGTGCCCGTGTCCGGCGAAGGCGCCGACGGCACGCCGTTCGAGAAGCATGTGATCGTCGACGCGACGAACGGCCGCCAACTGGATGCCTGGGACGACATCCACACGGCCGCCGCCGCCGGCACCGGCAGGACGCTGTACAGCGGCAATGTCGCGCTGACGACCAACAGCACCAGCACCGGCTACGAGCTGCGCGACCCCAGCCGCGGCAGCACCTACACCATCGACATGAAGAACCGCACCAGCGGCGGCGCCATCCTGACCGACGCCGACAACATCTGGGGCAACAACACCACCAGCGACACGGCCAGCGCCGCCACCGACGCCCAGTACGGCACGGCCGTGACCTGGGACTATTACAAGAACGTCCATGGCCGCAGCGGCATCGCCAACGACGGCAAGGGCGCCTACAACCGCGTGCACTACGGCCGCAGCTACAACAACGCCTACTGGTCGGACTCCTGCTTCTGCATGACCTACGGCGACGGCGACGGCACCTCGCTCAAGCCCCTGGTGGCGCTGGACGTGGCCGGCCACGAGATGACGCACGGCGTGACCAGCCGCACAGCCAACCTGACCTATTCGGGCGAATCCGGCGGCCTCAACGAAGCCACCTCGGACATCATGGGCACGATGGTGGAGTTCTACGCCGCCAACACCAGCGACGTGGGCGACTACCTGATCGGCGACAAGGTCATGGTGGCCGGCGGTGCGCTGCGCTATATGTACAAGCCCAGCATCGACGGCAGCTCGGCCGACTGCTGGTACTCGGGCGTGGGCAGCCTCGACGTGCACTACAGCTCGGGCGTCGCCAACCACTTCTACTTCCTGCTCGCCGAGGGCAGCAGCAGCCCCTACGGCAACAGCCCGACCTGCGTGAGCGGCAACACCCGCGTGGCCACCGGCAGCGGCACGCTGGCCGGCATCGGCCGCACCGCGGCGGCCAAGATCTGGTACCGCGCGCTGACCACGAAGATGACCTCCAGCACCGACTACGCCGGCGCGCGCGCCGCGACCATCGCCGCGGCCCAGGAACTGGCCACGACGCTGGGCGCCGACTACTCGGCCCAGGTCGCCGCCGCCTGGAGCGCGGTCGGCCGCAACTGAGGCGGGCCCTCCCCAGCGCTGCAAGGGGCGTCGGCAGACGCCCCTTTTTGCATGCGGCCCGGGTTCAGAAGCTCAGCGTCTTCACGCCGCCCGCGCCGCCGAGCAGGCAGACGCTGGCCTTGTGGCGCGCGAACACGCCGACCGTGACGACGCCGGGCCACTGGTTGACCTCGGTCTCGAAGGCCAGCGGGTCGGTGATGGCCAGGCCGCGCACGTCGAGGATGTGGCCGCCGTTGTCGGTGACGACGCCGGCACGCAGGCTGGCCGTGCCGCCGATGCTGGCGAAGCGGCGCGTCAGCTGGGCCGCCGCCATCGGGATGATCTCGACCGGCAGCGGGAAGGCGCCCAGCGTCTGCACGAGCTTGGATTCGTCGGCGATGCAGACGAATTTCGCGGCCAGGTCGGCGACGATCTTCTCGCGCGTCAGCGCGGCGCCGCCGCCCTTGACCATGAAGCCGCGGCCGTCGATCTCGTCGGCGCCGTCGATGTAGACGGCCAGGCCCGTCACGTCGGCGGCATCGAGCACCTTGATGCCGTGCCCGAGCAGGCGCTGCGTCGAGCGCTCGGAGCTGGACACGGCGCCGGGGATGGCGATGCCGCTGGCCGCCAAGGCGTCGATGAAGCAGTCCACCGTGGAGCCGGTGCCGACGCCGAGGACTTGGCCGGCGGGGACGTAATCCAGGGCCGCGCGGCCAACGAGTTGCTTGAGTTGGTCTTGGTTCATGTCGTGGATTCTCGGGCCGGGTCAGCCGCGGCGCTTCTGCACGGCGGCGGCGAGCTCGCGCAGCAGCGGCTCGGTCTGGGCCCAGCCCAGGCAGGCGTCGGTGATGGACACGCCGGGCTTGAGGTCGGCGCGGGTCTGGCCCTCGGCCAGGTCCTGCCGGCCCGGCTGCAGATGGCTCTCGATCATCACGCCGGTGATGCGTGCGTCGCCGCCGGCGATCTGGCCGGCCACGTCGCGGCCGACGTCGACCTGGCGCTCGTACTTCTTGCTGGAGTTGGCGTGCGAGAAGTCGATCATGACCTGCTCGCGCAGGCCCGAGGCCTTCAGCGCCTCGCAGGCGGCGGCGACCGAGGCCGCGTCGTAGTTGGGCGCCTTGCCGCCGCGCAGGATGACGTGGCAGTCGCTGTTGCCGCGCGTCTCGAAGATCGCGGCCGTGCCCATCTTGGTCATGCCCATGAAGGCATGGGCGCTGCCGGCGGCCAGCACGGCGTCGCTGGCGACCTTGATGCCGCCGTCGGTGCCGTTCTTGAAGCCGACCGGGCAGCTCAGGCCCGAGGCCAGTTGGCGGTGGCTCTGGCTCTCGGTGGTGCGCGCGCCGATGGCGCCCCAGGCGATCAGGTCGGAGATGTATTGCGGCGACAGCAGGTCCAGGAACTCGGTGCCGGCCGGCAGGCCCAGGCCGTTGATGTCCAGCAGCAGCTGGCGGGCCAGGCGCAGGCCCTCGTTCATATGGAAGCTACCGTCGAGCCTGGGATCGTTGATATAGCCCTTCCAGCCGACGGTAGTGCGCGGCTTCTCGAAGTAGACGCGCATCACCACCAGCAGGTCGCGGCTGAGCTCGTCGCGGGCGGCCTTCAGCAGCCGCGCGTAGTCCATGGCCTGGTCGTGGTCGTGGATGGAGCAGGGGCCGACGATGACGAGCAGGCGGTCGTCGCGGCCGTGCAGCACGTCGCTGATCTGCTGGCGGGCCTCTTCCACCAGCGACAGCGCCGCGTCCGGGATGGGCAGTTCCTCCAGCAGCAGGGCCGGGCTGATCAGCGCGCGGACGGCGCCGATGCGGGTGTCGTCGGTGCGCGTCGTGTCGCGGGTCGCGTCGCGGGAACCGGCTTCGCGGTCATGTTGGGGGTCGTCGAGCGGCTTCATACGGGTCTTCCGGGCCAGTGCAGCCCGTGATTATCCCGGGGTATCCCAGGGCGGCATGGACAATCGCGCCCATGCCCCTGATCCCCTACGCCCTCACCCGCCCCTTCCTGTTCGGCCTGGACCCCGAGCACGCCCATGAACTGACGCTGGACGGCATCGCCCGGCTGCAGAACACGCCGGCCCAATGCCTGTGGAGTGGCGAGCGCATCAGCGACCCCGTCACGCTGGCCGGCCTGCGCTTCCCCAACCGCATCGGCCTGGCCGCCGGCCTGGACAAGAACGGCCGCTGCATCGACGGCCTGGGCGCGATGGGCTTCGGCTTCATCGAGGTGGGCACCGTGACGCCCAAGGGCCAGCCCGGCAACGACAAGCCGCGCATGTTCCGCCTGCCCGAGGCGAACGCGCTGATCAACCGCCTGGGCTTCAACAACGAGGGGCTGGCCAGCTTCGTCGCGAACGTGAAGCGCGCCTACAGCTTCCGCGCGGCCGGCGGCGTGCTGGGCCTGAACATCGGCAAGAACGCCGCGACGCCCATCGAGAACGCGGCCGACGACTACCTGCTCGGCCTGGAAGGCGTGTTCCCGCATGCCGACTACATCACCATCAACATCTCCAGCCCGAACACGAAGAACCTGCGCGCGCTGCAGAGCGACGAGGCGCTGGACGCGCTGCTGTCGCGCCTGCAGCAGCGCAAGCTGCAGCTGGAGGGCCAGACCGGCCGCACGGTGCCGATGTTCGTGAAGATCGCGCCCGACCTGGAGGAGGCCCAGGTCGGCGTCATCGCGCAGACGCTCAAGGTCAACGGCATCGACGGCGTCATCGCGACCAACACGACGATTGCGCGCGACCAGGTGCAGGGCCTCGCGCACGCGGACGAGACCGGCGGCCTGTCCGGCGCGCCCGTCTTCGAGGCCAGCAACCGCGTCATCCGCCTGCTGCGCGCTGCCCTGCCCCAGGGCTATCCCATCATCGGCGTCGGCGGCGTGTTGAGCGGCGACGACGCACGCGCGAAGATCGAGGCCGGCGCCGACCTCGTGCAGGTCTACACCGGCCTGATCTACAAGGGCCCCGGCCTCGTGGCCGACTGCGCCAAGGCCCTGGCCCGGCGCTGACCGAACACCCGACCGCCATGCGCCTTGCCGCCCTCGCCCTCTGCACAGCGCTGCTCGCCGGCTGCGCGACGCCGGACCGTGACGCGCGGCTGCGGCCCGGCGCCAGCCTGGAGGCCGACGTGGTCGCGCTCTACGGCCAGCCACGGCGCGTCTGGCCCGACGGCGACGGCGGGCGCACGCTGGAGTATTCGAGCCAGCCCATGGGCAGGCATTGCTATCTGGTCCGCCTGGCCGCCGATGGCCGGCTGGTCGGCGTCACGGATGGCCTCTCGCCCGCCGGCCGCGCCCGCATCGAGCCCGGCATGACGCCGGAGCAGGTCGGCCGCCTGCTCGGCACCGAGCGCAGCCGGGTGTTCTTCCGCCTCAGCGGCGAGGAGGTCTGGGACTGGACCGTCGAGCCCGACGCATCGGGCTACGGGCTGCGCTTCAACGTCCACTTCAAGGACGGCGTCGTCGTGCGGACGACGCAGAGCATGGTGTTCCGGGACCGGTTCTTCCCGATGCAGGACTGACGCGCCGGCGCATCACGACGAAGCCGATGGCGGCCAGGCCGACAGCATGGCATTCGACAGGCCGAAGGCCTTGAGGTCGTCGCTGCCTGCCGTCAGCAAGCCAGGCTTGCCCCGGCCGGCGCGCCTCATTCGGCGCTCAGGCGCATCACCTTCTGCAGGCCCTCGACGTTCTTGCCCTTGCGCGCCCGCTTGCCGGCGTGGGCGGCCAGCGACTGGTTCCTCAGCAGCTCCTCGCGCGGCTTGCCGCCGCGGCCGCTGCCGTGCACGCGCAGCTGGGTCGTGAAGCAGGCCAGCGACAGCACGCTGTCCTTGACCTCCAGGTCCATCAGCATCAGGCCCTTGCCGCCCTTGGGCTGGTGCTTGAGCTCGTCGAGCGGGAAGCCCAGCAGCCGTCCCCCGGCGCTTAGCACGCCCAGCTGCAGCGCCACCGCATCGCCCGGCACCAGCGCCAGCAGCGGCAGCTCGCCGGCGTCCAGCGCCAGGAAGGTCTTGCCGGCGCGCTTAGAGCCGACCAGGTCGCCGATCTGCGCGATCAGGCCATAGCCGGTCGAGCCGGCCATCACGAGGCGCTGGGTCGGCGCGCCGGCGATGTAGTGGGCGATCTGGCTGCCGGTCTCCAGCTCGATCATCGTCGTGATGGGCTGGCCGTCGCCGCGGCCGCCCGGCAGCGTCGACACGGGCACGGAGTAGGCGCGGCCGTTGCTGCCGATGACGATCAGCGGGTCGACGCTGCGGCAGCGGAATGCGCCCCACAGCGCGTCGCCGGCCTTGAAGGTCTGCGCGGCGACGTCGACCTCATGGCCCTTCAGCGCCCTCACCCAGCCCTTCTGGCTGACGATGACGGTGACGGGCTCGTCGACGATCTTCACCTCGGCGACGACGCGCTTCTCGGCCTGGATCAGCGTGCGGCGCTCGTCGCCGTACTGCTTGGCGTCGGCCTCGATCTCCTTGATGACGGTGCGGCGCAGCGCCGCGGCGGAGCCGAGGATGTCTTCCAGCTTCGCGCGCTCGTCGCGCAGCTTGGACAGCTCCTGCTCGATCTTGATGGCCTCCAGCCGCGCCAGCTGGCGCAGCCGGATCTCGAGGATGTCCTCGGCCTGACGGTCACTGAGCATGAAGCGCGCGATCAGCGCCGCCTTGGGCTCGTCCGACTCGCGGATGATGCGGATCACCTCGTCGATGTTCAGCAGCACCAGCTGCCGGCCTTCGAGCACATGGATGCGGTCGTTGACATGGGCCAGGCGATGCTCGGTGCGGCGGCGCACCGTCGTCTGGCGGAAGCCGACCCACTCCACCAGCACCTCGCGCAGGCTCTTCTGCGTCGGGCGGCCATCGGCGCCGATCATCGTCAGGTTGACCGGCGCGCTGCTCTCCAGGCTGGTGTGGGCCAGCAGCGCATTGACGAGGTCCTGCTGCTCGACCGTGCGGCTCTTGGGCTCGAAGACGATGCGCACCGGCGCGTCCTTGCTGGACTCGTCGCGCACGCAGTCCAGCACCGCCAGCAGGCTGGCCTTGAGCTGCAGCTGCTCGGCGCTCAGCGTCTTCTTGCCGGCCTTGACCTTGGGGTTGGACAGCTCCTCGATCTCCTCCAGCACCTTCTGCGCGCTGGTGCCGTGCGGCAGCTCCGTGACGACGAGCTGCCACTGGCCACGCGCCAGGTCCTCGATCTTCCAGCGCGCACGCAGCTTGAGGCTGCCGCGGCCCGAGGTGTAGGCCGCGCGAATGTCCTCGGGCGCGCTGATGAGCTGGCCGCCGCCGGGGAAATCCGGGCCGGGCAGCAGCTCGAACAGCGCGTCGTCGCTCAGCCTGTCGTCCTTCAGCAGCGCGACGGCGGCCGCGGCCACCTCGCGCAGGTTGTGGCTGGGGATCTCGGTCGCCAGGCCCACGGCGATGCCGCTGGCGCCGTTCAGCAGCGCAAACGGCAGGCGCGCCGGCAGCTCGACGGGCTCCTGTGTCGTGCCGTCGTAGTTGGGGCGGAAGTCCACCGTGCCTTCGTCGATCTCGTCCAGCACCAGGCGGGCGATGGGCGCGAGGCGGGCTTCCGTGTAGCGCATCGCCGCGGCGCCGTCGCCGTCGCGGCTGCCGAAGTTGCCGTGGCCGTCGATCAGCGGGTAGCGCAGCGAGAAGTCCTGGGCCATGCGCACCAGCGCGTCGTAGACCGACTGGTCGCCGTGCGGGTGGAAGCTGCCGAGCACATCGCCCACCACCTTGGCGCCCTTGACCGGCTTGGCGCCGGAGCTGCCGCTCCAGCCCAGGCCCAGGCGGTGCATGGAGTAGAGGATGCGGCGCTGCACGGGCTTCTGGCCGTCGGCATAGGACGGCAGCGCGCGGCCCTTGACGACGCTGAGCGCGTATTCGAGATAGGCCTGCTGGGCGTAGGTGGCCAGCGTCAGCGCGTTGCTGTCGCTGTCACCGTTGTTGCCGCCATCGGTGGGGCCGTTGAAGTCGATCGTGGTCTGGGAACTCATGGATGCAGGGTCAAACGCTGCGCATGCGCCGGCTGGCTCTGCTGCAGCAAGGCCCAGTACAGCTCGAGCACGAGATGCACATGGGCCTGGGTTTCTTCGATGTCGGGCACGCGGCCGCCGGCGCGGCGCACGGCGCCCTCGCCGGCATTCCAGGCCGCCAGCGCCGCGTCGATATGGCCGAAGCGGCGGATCAGGTCGGCCAGCATGCGCGCGCCGGTGTGGATGTTGATGCGGGGCTCGATCAGCCGCGCCGCCTCGGCCGGCGACGCGTAGCGGCTGGCCGTTTCGGGGGTGATCTGCATCAGGCCCACGGCGCCACGCGGCGACACGGCGCCCTTCTGGTAGCTGGACTCGACAGCAATGACGGCTTTCAGCAGCTCGGCGTCCACGCCGGTCTGCTCAGCCGCCTCGCGCACCCAGGGCTGCACGGCCTTGACCTCGGGGGCAATGTCCAGCCAGGTCAGCATGGCCGTGCCGGCGTCGGTCTTGCCCGGCACGCGCTGCGTGCCCTGGCGGCCCAGCACGGGGGCATAGCGCGGGTCGATCTGGCTAGACGCGAAATGCGCCACACCGGCCGCGTCCACAAAGCCCCAGAGCTCGGCCCGGGCCGGTAGCGCCAGTGCCAGCAGCAACAGTGGCAGCAGCCAGCGCCTCATGCCGCCTCCAGCCCCAGGGCCACGCGGGCCTGGTATTCGCGGTCGAGCAGCGACATGACGATCAGCGAGTCATAGCCGTCGGCGCCGTCGATGGTCACCCGCACGCTCTCGCGCAGCCGGCCCTCCTCGACAAAGCCCTCGCCCTGGTAGAGCTTGAGGGCACGCGTGTTCAGCGCCTTCACATCGAGCCAGAAGCGATGCGCTTTCAGCTGCGTGAAGGCCATCGCCTTGAGCTGGCGCACCGCCGCGCGCCCCAGGCCGCGGCCCTTGGCCTGCAGCACGAGGCGCTTCAGCTCGACCGAGCCGTTCGGGTTGCGGCAGCCCTGCAGGACGACGAAGCCGATGCGCGCCAGCTGATCGCCCTCCTCGACGATGAAGTGGCGCGAGTCGGGGAAGCGGATCGCACCCTCGTGCTGCGGCCTCTCCCAGGCCGTGATGAAGGGCAGGTTGGCAGCGTCGCGCTCGACCGATACCACCCAGTCGAGGTCGGACAGCATCGTGGGGCGCAGGCGCAGGCTCATCTCAAATGTCGATTTCCACGGCGTCGCCGTGCAATTCCATCAGCTCGCGGCGCGACGCGGCCTCGCCCTTGCCCATCAGCTTGTTGAAAGCATCGACCGTGGCCATGAAGTCGAACTGGCCGTACTCCACGCGCGACAGGCGGCGCGTCTCCGGGTTCAGCGTCGTGTCCCACAGCTGCTCGGCGTTCATCTCGCCCAGGCCCTTGAAACGGCTGATGCTCCACGAGCCCTCGCGGGCGCCTTCCTTGCGCAGCTTGTCCAGCGTCGCGGTCAACTCGCCGTCGTCCAGCGCATAGAGCTTGGCCGCAGGCTTCTTGCCGCGGGCCGGCGCGTCCACGCGGTAGAGCGGCGGGCGGGCGACGAAGACATGGCCGGCCTCGACCAGCTTGGGGAAATGGCGGAAGAACAGCGTCAGCAGCAGCACCTGGATGTGGGAGCCGTCGACGTCGGCGTCCGACAGGATGCAGACCTTGCCGTAGCGCAGGCCGGACAGGTCCGGCGTGTCGCTGGGGCCGTGCGGGTCCACGCCCAGCGCGACCGAAATGTCGTGGATCTCGTTGTTCTTGAACAGCAGGTCGCGCTCCACCTCCCAGGCGTTCAGCACCTTGCCGCGCAGCGGCAGGATGGCCTGGGTCTCCTTGTCGCGCCCCATCTTGGCGCTGCCGCCGGCGGAGTCGCCCTCGACGAGGAAGACCTCGTTCAGCGTCAGGTCGCGGCTCTCGCAGTCGGTCAGCTTGCCCGGCAGCACGGCCACGCCCGAGCCCTTGCGCTTCTCGACCTTCTGGCTGGCCCGCTGGCGGGTCTGGGCCTGCTTGATGACCAGCTCGGCCAGCTTCTTGCCCTGGTCGACATGCTGGTTCAGCCACAGTTCCAGCGCCGGCTTCACGTAGGCGGACACCAGGCGCAGCGCGTCGCGCGAGTTCAGGCGCTCCTTGGTCTGGCCCTGGAACTGCGGGTCCAGCACCTTGGCCGACAGCACGAAGCTGGCGCGCGAGAACACGTCGTCGGGCATCAGCTTGACGCCCTTGGGCAGCAGCGAATGCATCTCGATGAAGCCCTTGACCGCACCGAACAGGCCGTCCTTGAGCCCGGACTCGTGCGTGCCGCCGGCCACCGTCGGGATCAGGTTCACATAGCTCTCGCGCAGCGGCGCGCCGTCTTCCGTGAAGGCCACGCACCAGGACGCGCCCTCGCCCTCGGCGAAGTTCTCGCTCTCGCCGGCGGTGGCGAAGCCCTCACCCTCGAACAGCGGGATCAGCGGGTCGGCGTTCAGCGACTGGGCCAGGTAGTCGCGCAGACCGGCCTTGTAGAGCCAGGTCGTCGTCTCATTGGTCTTCTCGACCTTCAGCGTCACCGTCACGCCGGGCATCAGCACGGCCTTGGAGCGCAACAGATGAATCAGTTCGTGACGCGGTAGCTCGGCGCTCTCGAAGTATTTGGCCTCGGGCCAGACGCGCACCGTTGTGCCCTGTTTGCGGTCGCCGCTGGCAGCCGGGCGGCTCACCACCTGCTGCACGACGTCGCCATGCTCGAAGGCGATGCCAGCCACCTGCTTGTCGCGCCAGACGGCCACTTCCAGCCGCCTGGCCAGCGCATTGGTCACGCTGACGCCCACGCCGTGCAGGCCGCCCGAGAAGCTGTAGGCGCCGCCCGAGCCCTTGTCGAACTTGCCGCCCGCATGCAGCCGCGTGAAGACGATCTCGACGACGGGCACGCCTTCTTCCGGGTGCAGGCCGAAGGGAATGCCGCGGCCGTCGTCGGCGACGGAGACCGAGCCGTCGACGTGCAGGGTCAGGTCGATGCGCTTGCCGAAGCCGGCCAGCGCCTCGTCGGCGGCGTTGTCGATGACCTCCTGGATGCAGTGCAGCGGGTTGTCGGTGCGGGTGTACATGCCCGGCCGCTGCTTGACGGGCTCCAGGCCCTTCAAGACACGGATGGAGGCTTCGCCGTAACTGGCGGGATTGGAAGACGGACGGCTGGACATAGGGGCGGGATTCTAAGAAGTAGGATTCGCCGCCCTTTGGATGCCCTGCTCTACCGAGCCCTGCCGCTTGAGATTCCTGACCTCACTTTTGCTGCTCGCCACCGGCCTCGCCCAGGCCCAGGCGCCCACCCCGCAGCCCTACCAGGCCAGCGCCCCGCTGTCCTGGGAGCTGAAGAACGCCCGCTGGTTCGACGGCCAGAAGCTGCAGCGCGGCAACCTCTATATCGAGAACGGCGTCTTCGTCGCGAAGAAGCCGGCCAAGGTCAACCGCAAGATGGACCTGCGCAACCAGCAGGCCCTCATCAACCCGCTGGCCGAGGCCCACAACCACAATCTGCAGACCGCCTGGGGCTGGAGCCAGTACGCCGACCGCTACCTGGACGAGGGCGTGTTCTACGCCGCCATGCTCTGCGGCGACCCGGCCGGCGTGGCCGCGGTGCGGCCGCTGGCCGCCAGGCCCGCGGCGCCGGACACCAGCTTCGTCACCGCCTGCATCACCGCGCCCGACGGCTACCCGCTGGCCGCCGTGTTGCCCGAGCCCAGCCCCGAGGCGGCCGCGGCACAGCAGCAGATCGTCCTCGTCGACGGCCCAGAGCAGGCCATCGAGCAATGGCCGGCCATCAAGGCCCGCGGCGGCGCTTGGCTGCGCATCGTGCTGGCCCACAGCGAGCGCCCCGACCTGCGCCAGCAGCCGGCCCTGTTCGGCCGACTCGGCCTGCGGCCCGACACGGCCAGCGAGCTGACCCGCCTGGCCCATGCCGACGGCCGGCGCGTCGTCGCCCACGTCGAGACCGCCGCCGACTTCGACGCCGCCCTGGCCGCGGGCGTGGACGCCATCGCCCACCTGCCCGGCTATGCCAACACGCTGGACGAGGCGCCCGAGGTCTTTGCCATCAGCGAGAACGCGGCCCGCCAGGCCGCCCGCCAGCACACCGCCGTCATCACGACGACGGCCGCCACCGCCCTCTTCAAGCTCGATGCCGCGCCGCTGGTCGCGCTGCGCGAGGTGCAGCGCGCCAATTTGGCCAGGCTGCAGGCCGCCGGCGTGCAGCTGCTGATCGGCTCCGACGTCTTCATCGGCACCGCGCGCGCCGAGCTGCATGCGCTGGACGAGCTCGGCCTCGACCGCACGACGCTGCTGCGCCTGGCCACCCAAGACACGCCGCGCGCCCTCTTCCCCAACCGCCGCATCGGCTGCTTCGAGCCCGGCTGCGAGGCCAGCTTCCTGCTGCTGGGCGGCGACCCGCTGGCCGACCTGGCCCAGGTGGACATGCCGCTGCTGCGCGTCAAGCAGGGCCGCCTGCTGACCCGGCTGGCCGACGTGGCCGCGTCCAGCGCCCAGGTCAGCACGTCGACGGCCGATGCGCCCAAGGCGGCGAAGAAGAAAAAGGCCGGCAAAGCCAAGGTCAAGCGGCGCTGACTACATTCTCGCGATGACCGTCCACCGCCCCACTTCCCCCGGCCTGTCCGTCCAGCAGGTGCTGCTGTGCGGCGCCCTCGTCGTCACGCTGTCGATGGGCATACGCCACGGCTTCGGCTTCTGGCTGCAGCCCATCATCACCGAGCGCGGCTGGACGCGCGAAACCTTCTCCTTCGCGATGGCCGTGCAGAACCTGGCCTGGGGCATTGCAGGTCCCGTCGCCGGCATGCTGGCCGACCGCTTCGGCGCCTGGAAGGTGCTGATCGCCGGCGGCCTGAGCTATGCGCTCGGCCTGTTGCTGATGGCCGTGTCCAGCCACCCGCTGGCCTTCACGCTCAGCGCCGGCGTGCTGATCGGCATCGCGCAGTCGGGCTCGACCTATGCCGTCATCTACGGCGTGCTGGGCCGCACCGTGTCGGACGAGAAGCGCTCCTGGGCCTTCGGCGTCGCCGCGGCGGCGGGCTCCTTCGGCCAGTTCTTCATGATCCCGGCCGAGACCTGGCTGATCGCGCACCTGGGCTGGCAGGGCGCCCTCTTCCTGCTGGCGGGCACGGCCCTGCTCATCGTGCCGCTGGCACTGGGCATCCGCGAGCGCCGCACCGGCGCAGCCGCCGCCGGCCACCAAAGCATCGGCCATGCGCTGCGCGAGGCCTTCGGCTACCGCAGCTTCCAGCTGCTGATGCTGGGCTACTTCGTCTGCGGCTTCCAGGTCGTCTTCATCGGCGTGCACCTGCCCAGCTATCTGCGCGACCACGGCCTGGGGCTGGGCGTGTCGACCGGCGCGCTGATGCTGATCGGCCTGTTCAACATCTTCGGCACCTTTGCGGCCGGCATGCTGGGGCAGCGCCTGCCCAAGCGCTATCTGCTGTCGGCCATCTACGGCCTGCGCTCCATCGCCATCGTCGCCTTCATCTCGCTGCCGCTGACGCCGGCCAGCGTCTACGTCTTCGCCGCCGTCATCGGCTTCCTGTGGCTGTCCACCGTGCCGCCGACCAATGCCGTCGTCGCCCAGATCTTCGGCGCCCAACACCTGTCCATGCTGGGCGGCTTCGTCTTCCTCAGCCACCAGATCGGCAGCTTCCTGGGCGTCTGGCTGGGCGGGCGGCTGTACGACGCGACGGGCAGCTACGACGTCGTCTGGTGGCTGGCCGTGGCCCTGGGCCTGATGGCCCTGCTGGCCAATCTGCCGGTGCGCGAAACGCCCATCGCGCGCTCGCTGCAGGCCCAGCCGGCATGAAACCGCGCCGCTGGATCCTGCCCGCGCTCGCCGTCGCCGTGCTGGCGGCGACCACGCTGGCCTACCGCCACCCGGCCGTCATGATCCAGCTCAGCGAGCAGATCTGGGCCTGCTTCGGATGAGCCCGACGCCCTCGGCCTGGCTGCGGCGCTTCGCGCCCGCCACACCCGGCACGGCGCTGGACCTGGCCTGCGGCTCGGGCCGCAACCTGGCCTGGCTGGCCGCGGCCGGCTGGCGGGTCACCGGGCTCGACCGCGACACGGCCGCCACCGCGCCGCTGCGCGCGCAGGCCGAGATCATCGACGCCGACATCGAATCCGGCCCCTGGCCGCTGGCCGGCCGCCGCTTCGACCTGGTCGTCGTCTGCAACTACCTGTGGCGCCCGCTGCTCGGCGACATCCGCGCCGCCGTCGAGCCCGGCGGCTGGCTGGTCTGGGAAACCTTCGCCGACGGCCAGCAGAGCATCGGCCGGCCGTCGCGGCCCGAGTTCCTGCTGCAGCGGGGCGAATTGCTGCGCGTCTGCGAGGGCTGGAACATCGTGGCTTACGAAGACCTGTTCGAGAACGGCGCTAAAGCCGAAACGCCGCCACGTTTCGTCCAGCGCGTTGCGGCCGTCCGACCGCCCTAAAATCGACCGATTCACAGCACATTCACACCATGAAGCCCATCCTCGGCAGCATCGTCGCCCTCGTCACCCCCATGAACGATGACGGCAGCATCGACTACCCGGCCCTGCGTCGCCTGATCGACTGGCATGTCGAGTCCGGCACGGCCTGCGTCGGCGTCGTCGGCACCACGGGCGAGTCGCCCACGGTCAGCATGGAAGAGAACCGCGAAATCATCCGTGTCGCGGTCGAGCACGCCAAGGGCCGCATCCCCATCCTGGCCGGCACCGGCGCCAACTCGACGGCCGAGGCCATCGAGCTGAGCCGCTACGCCAGGGAGGTCGGGGCCGACTGCACGCTGTCCGTCGTGCCCTACTACAACAAGCCCTCGCAGGAAGGCATCTACCAGCACTTCAAGGCCATCGCCGAGGCCGTGGACATCCCGATGATGCTCTACAACGTGCCCGGCCGGACCGTCGCGGACATGCTGCCCGAGACGACGCTGCGCTGCGCCTCGCTGCCCGGCGTCTTCGGCGTCAAGGAGGCCACCGGCAACATCGAGCGCGCCGCCCACCTCATCAAGCACGCGCCCAAGGGCTTCCACGTCTACTCGGGCGACGACGGCACGGCGGTGGCGCTGATGCTGCTCGGCGGCCACGGCAATGTCAGCGTGACGGCCAACGTCGCGCCGCGCGAGATGGCCGAGATGTGCCGCCTCGCCATCGAAGGCAACGCCGTCGAGGCCCGCAAGATCCACCTGAAGCTGCTCGGCCTGCACAAGCAGCTGTTCTGCGAACCCAGCCCCGCGCCGGCCAAGTGGGCGCTGTCGCGCCTGGGCCGCTGCGGCGCCACGGTGCGCCTGCCCATCACGCCGCTGACGGCCGCCGGCCAGGCCGGCGTCGGCCAGGCCATGAACGAAGCCGGGCTCGCCTGAGCCTCTGGTCTAATGCGCCGCTGCGCCGGCCTTGCCCGGCGCCTTTGTTCCCCGGAGATTTCCAGCGTGACGTCCCTTCTCTCGATTCGCCCGACGGCGACCTGCCTGGCCTGCACGGCCTTCGTCCTGTCGCTCGGCGGCTGCAGCACCTTCGACAGCCTCTTCTCTAGCGACAAGGTCGACTACCACACCGCAGCCAAGCAGACCCAGGGCCTGGAAGTCCCGCCCGACCTGACCCAGCTCGCCAAGGACAGTCGCGCCCAGGTGCAGGGCGGCTCCATCACGGCCTCGCAGCTGTCCGCCGTCAGGCCCGCCAACTCGGCGAATGCCCAGGCCGCGGCGACCGGCAGCGTGGCGACCAATGCCATCGGCGACATCCGCATGGAGCGCAGCGGCACCGACCGCTGGCTGCACGTGTCGGCCACGCCCGAACAGCTCTGGCCGCAGCTGCGCGCCTTCTGGCAGGAGCGCGGCCTCGAGGTCGTCAAGGAGCAGCCCGAGCTCGGCGTCATGGAAACCAACTGGGCCGAGAACCGCGCCAAGCTGCCTCAGGACTTCATCCGCTCGACCATCGGCAAGGTCTTCGAGGGCCTGTACTCGACCGGTGAGCGCGACATGTACCGCACCCGCGTGGACCGCAGCGCGAACGGCACCGACATCTTCATCAGCCACCGCGGCTTGCAGGAGGTCTACACCACCTCCGGCCGCGACTCGACCGCCTGGCAGGGCCGCCCGAGCGACCCCTATCTCGAAGCCGAGATGCTGTCACGCCTGATGCTCAAGCTCGGCGGCAAGGAAGAGGCGGCCAAGGCCGTCGTCGCCGAGGCCGGCAAGCCGGCACCCGCCACGGCGGCCAGCACGCTGAGGGTCGGCGGCGAGGCACCGAAGGCGCGCCGCCCGCTGTCCGAAGTGCCCGACAGCCTCAGCGTCGCCGACGGCTTCGACCGCGCCTGGCGCCGCGTCGGCCTGTCGCTGGACCGCCATGGCTTCACGATCGAGGACCGCGACCGCGCGGCCGGCCTGTTCTATCTGCGCTATGCCGACCCCGAGCAGGCGGGCAAGGACGAGCCCAATTTCTTCCAGCGCCTGTTCGGCGCCAAGGCAGCGGCGCCGGTGCGCTACCGCGTGTCGGTCAAGGCCGAGGGCGTCAAGAGCACGGTCGGCATCCTGAACGAACACGGCCAGGCCGTCGCCGACGACAACGCCAAGCGCATCCTGTCGTTGCTGATGGACGACCTGAAATAAGCCCAACCTTCCCGCGGGTGCCACCGGCGCCCCGGCAGGGTCGGTCGGCTGTCAGGGCTCACAGGTTGTGATGCGCTTCTGCAGTCTCGGCAGCGGCAGTTCCGGCAACTCGACGCTGGTCGAGGCCAGCCAGGGCATCACGAGCACACGGCTGCTCGTCGATGCCGGCTTCAGCGCACGCGAGCTGACACGCCGCCTCGCCCGCGCCGGCTGCACGCCGGCCGAGCTGGATGCCCTCTTCATCACCCACGAGCACGGCGACCACATCGGCTGCGCGCTCGCCTTCGCGAGCCGGCACCGCCTGCCGCTGATGATGAGCCGCGGCACCTGGCGGGCCGTCGGCAGCGCCGACTTCGACCCTGCGCTGCTGCGCATCGTGAAGAGCGGCGAGATCGTCGCGCTGGGCGACCTGGAACTGCGGCCCTTCGCCGTGCCCCACGACGCGCAGGAGCCGCTGCAGCTGACGCTGGGCGATGGCGCCGCAAGGCTGGGGCTGCTCACCGACCTCGGCTGCGCGCCGGACGACGTCGCCGCGGCGCTGGCGGGTTGCCGGGCCCTGCTGCTCGAATGCAACCACGACGAGGCGCTGCTGCGCGACGGCCCCTATCCGCCGTCGCTGAAGAAGCGCATCCTCGGCAGCCACGGCCACCTGTCCAACGCCGCGGCGGCCGACCTGCTCGCGCGCTGCCGGCATGCGGCGCTGGGCGACGTCGTCGCCGCCCACCTCAGCGAGCGCAACAACTCGCCCGTGCTGGCCCGCGAGGCGCTGGCCGGGGCGCTGGGCCGCTCATCGGCCGATGTCCGCGTGGCGGATCCGGCGCTGGGTTTTGACTGGCTGGACCTGTACTGAAGCAGGGACGCGCTGCACGCTCGACGCGGCAGCAGGGAGCCGGCAAAGTTTTGTAATTCCGGCCGAAACCCGGGATTCAGGGTGTCGGAAAAGAAAAAGCCGTCGCTGCCTGAGCAGCGACGGCTCTTTCCGTGGGGACGAAGTGATTACTTCGAAGCGGCCGAAGCGGCAGCGTCCACGACGGCCGAGGCGGCCGTGTCAACGGCGCTGGCGGCGGCAGAAGCGGCATCAACCACGGCCGAAGCGGCGGCGGCGACGGGAGCGGGCACTTCCACCTTGGGCTCTTCCTTCTTGCTGCAAGCGGTCAGGGCAACGGCAGCCAGCAGGGAAGCCAACAGGATCGACTTTTTCATACTTGTCCTCAAACGTTTAAACGACGGTGCACACCATAACTTTGGGGCCGAGCGCCAGCACTTTTCGTTGCACCGACTGTCGACCCCAACAGAACAAGACGCGGAAAACCTCGAGCGCTTCCCTCGCCTAGCCATTGATTATAGGGGTTGGCTTGTCACAAAGACTCATAGTCCCAAAGTCGTCGGCGCAAATGATTCGCTGGAACGTTGCGCCAGGGCATCAAACCATTCCAGCCCCCGCTGATATTCGGCCGCCCCCAGCGCCAGCTCGCCGCGCCAGAGGTGGCGGTCGAAAAGGCGCAGGCTCAGCGCCCCCTGCTCACCAACCGCCAGCAGCAAGCTTTCGGGCGCGGCCTCCAGCCTGAGCTCGGGCTCGACGGCGCGCGCCGTCACGCAATGCGCGTAATCGCGCCGCCAGCGCACGAAGCGCGGATGGCGCCGCGCGACGTCGTCGTACTGCAGGGCCAGCAGATGCAGCTGGCGCCCGGGCCGCGCCCAGGCGGTCAAGGCCGCCAGTGTCGCCGCGTCGGACAGCGGCCAGTCGACGAAGCTCGCGTCCCAGGCATGCAGTTCGCGCTGCCCCTGGTCGCCGGCCCAGGCCAGAGCCTCGGTGAGCAGGCGCTGGAAGTCCGTGCGGCCGGCAAAGCCATGCGGGGTCATTGGTGCACCCTTCGGCCTGCGGCCTGTCCCGCCAAGCGGGAGCGAGCTTGCTCGGGGCGGCCCTGCGCGGCGCTCATTGGGCAACCTCCTGCTTGTTGACATCGACGAGGAGGTGGACCGAGGGTAGGAACTGACTTCCGTGCCCCCATGGTGACTGCCTGCGGCGCTGGCCTCGCGAAGGCCCGTATGAGACCTGCAGCCCATGGGGTGCCGGAAGGCCGTGACGGGCCACTGGATGTAGCGCCAAGCCTTCACCGCCGGAGCGCCAATCAATGAGCTCCCCGCCGGGCCTTCCGACACGGGCAGTCATACCGCAACTCCAAGGAGTCTGTCTATGAGTACTCAAGTCTTTTGCGGATTGGACTGGGCCACGCAAACGCATGCGGTGTGCATCATCGACACCGCCGGCCAGGTCCTGGAACGCTTCGAGGTCAGCCACGACCACGATGGCCTGGCTGCGCTGGCACACCGCCTTGCCCGCTACGGCGCGAACTTGCGCATCGCCATCGAGCGTCCCTCGGGCCTGATCGTCGATGCGCTGGTCGAGGCCGCTCATCAGGTCTTTGCGATCCATCCCAATGCCGTCAAGGCCAGCCGTCCGCGTTACCGCAGTCACGGCGCCAAGAGCGACGCCTCGGATGCTTATCTGCTTGCCGATCTGCTGCGCACCGATGGACATCGCTGGTCCGCGCTGTCCCCACAGTCGGACTCCATCCGCGCTCTGCGTGCCTTGGTGCGCGCTCGCGATGATCTGGTGGCCACTCGCATCGCTCTGGCCAATCAATTGCACTCCACACTCGACGCCTTCTGGCCTGGCGGCGCCCGCATCTTTGCAGCCGTGGACTCGCCCATCGGCTTGGCGTTCCTCAAACGCTATCCATCGCCAGCTTCGGCCGCCGGCCTGAACGAATCTCGCCTGCAGCGCTTCTGTCGTGCCCAGCACTACAGCGGCCGCCGCAGCCCTGCCGAACTCCTCGGGCGACTGCAGGCCGCCGCGCGCGGCATGGCCCCTGCATTGACGGCCCAGGCCATGGCCGACGTGGTGCTCTCGCTGGTCGACGTCTTGACACCCTTGGTCGAACAGATCGCCGCTTTGACTCATCGCATCGAGCGTTTCATCGAATCGCTTCCCGACGGACAAATCATCATGTCCTTCCCTCGGGCCGGACACATCTGCGCCGCTCAGATCCTGGCCGAACTGGGTGATGTCCGTGAGCGATTCCCCAGCGATGACCGACTCGCCGCCGAGGCTGGCGTCGTGCCTGTCACCTATCAATCGGGCAAGACCCGCTGCGTGAGCTTTCGCTGGGCCTGCAATCATCGGCTGCGCAAAGCCATCACCTGCATGGCCGACAACTCGCGCCACACCAATCTCTGGGCTCGCGGCTTGTACGCAGCAGCTCGACAACGAGGCTGCGATCATCCCCATGCCATCCGTATCCTTGCCCGGGCCTGGTTGCGCGTGCTCTGGCGCGCCTGGACCGATCGCAAGACTTACGACGCCAGCCTTCATCTGTCCGCCCTCAAAGCCACTTCTTCTGGCGGGGGTTGACACTGGATGTCTCATACAACCAGCGGCTGCAGCCAGCCGTCCTCGGTCCACTGATCGAGCAGTTCGCGCGCGCCGGTCGACAGGCGTGCAACGTCGGCCGCGCCCAGCTCGCGGCCATCGGCCAGGCGGTGCATCAGCGCGGCGTCGCGGCCTGCGGCACGAAAGCTCTCGCCGTTCAGGAAGACATGGACCGCGTCGTAGAGCATGCGGCTGCGCCGGTCGAGCCGGGCGCCCTGCCCCGGTGGCAGCACGTCGCCGGGCTCGAACCAGACATTGGCCTTGGGCTCGGTCAGTGCCTCGCCCAGCGCCCGCTCCAACGCCCGTGGGCGCTGCACGGCAGCCTCGACCGCACGGCGCGCGAAGTCCAGCAGCGCCGCCGGCATGCGGGCCGGCTCGGTCGATGCCTCCTGGCGCGGGTCGGCGTAGAGCCTGCCGGCGTCGTCGATGTCGTCCAGCAGGCGCGGCAACAGCTCGGCCGCCAGGGACTCGGCGGTCGACGCGCGAAAGCCCACCGAGCCCGTCATGCAGCCCGCGCCGACCGCGACGCCGTCGTGCGCCCAGCCGGGCGGCAGGTAGAGCATGTCGCCCGCCTCCAGCACGAAGTCCTGCTCGGGCTTGAAGTTGGCGATGATCTTCAGCGGCACGTCGTCGCGCAGCACGGCGTCCTTCTGCGGCGCGATGCGCCAGCGGCGCCGGCCGGCGAACTGGATCAGGAAGACGTCGTAGGAATCGAAATGCGGGCCGACTCCGCCCCCATCGCTGGCCACCGACAGCATCAGGTCATCCAGCCGCGCATCGGGCACGAAGCGGAACAGGTCCATCAGCGCGCGCGCCTCGTCGAGCTGCTGCTCCAGGCCCTGCACCAGCAGCGTCCAGCCGGGTTTGCTCATCGCTGGCAGGCGCGCGATGGGGCCGTGCTTGAGTTTCCACTTGCCGTCGAAGGCGGTGACGAGGCGGCTTTCGACATCGTCGCGCGCGGCCAGCGCGGCCAGCTCCTTCAGCGTGGCTGGCGGCGTTGCGTCGGCAAAGGCCTGGCGCACCAGCAGCGGCTTCTTCTGCCAGTGCCGGCGCATGAACTGGGCCGGGCTGAGGCCGGCGAGCATGGGGGTCGGGAGGTCGATCTGCATGCGGGCATTGTGCCGAGGGCCGCATGCGAAAATCCGGCCCATGCAAGTGACCCGCCCCTGTGTCGTCTCCCTGCGCTGGAGACTCGACGATGCCCAGGGCCAGCTCATCGACGAGCTGGCCGAACCGATGGAATTCCTTGTCGGGGGCGACGACCTCTTCGCCAAGGTCGAGGCCGCGCTGGAGGGCCAGGAGGTCGGCTTCGAGACCGACCTCGCGCTGCAGCCCGAGGAAGCCTTCGGCGACTACGACTCCGGCCTCGTCTGCTTCGAGGCGCGCGGCCTGTTCCCGGCCGACGTCGAGCCCGGCATGCAGTTCGAAGGCCTGCCCGAAGGCGCCGTCACCGAAGGCATGCCCGACGCCGTCTACACGGTCACCGAGGTCTACCCGGAGCACGTCGTGCTCGACGGCAACCATCCGCTGGCCGGCATCGGCCTGCGCATGCACCTGAAGCTGGTGGACGTGCGCCCGGCGACCGAGGAAGAGACCCAGGCCGGCTCGGTCGGCGAGCCCATCTTCATGGTGCAGACCGGCGCGCCTCCGGACGAGCAGCTTCATTGATTGCGGGACAGACCGGGCGCAAGCGAGCTCTGTCCCCAACTGACTCAGGAAATCATGCCTTGCCGGTGGAACCGAAACCACCCGCGCCGCGGTCGGACGCATCGAAGCTGTCGACGCGGCGGAACGTGGCCTGCACGACCGGCACGATGACCAGCTGAGCGATGCGCTCGAAGGGCTGGATGACGAACTCGGCCTGGCCGCGGTTCCAGCAGCTGACCATCAGCTGGCCCTGGTAGTCGCTGTCGATCAGGCCGACAAGATTACCCAGCACGATGCCATGCTTGTGGCCCAGGCCCGAGCGCGGCAGGATGATGGCGGCGAGGCCCGGGTCGGCGATGTGGATGGCCAGGCCCGTCGGGATCAGCGTCGTCTGGCCGGGCGCCAGCGTGATCGCTTCGTCCAGGCAGGCGCGCAGGTCGAGGCCGGCGCTGCCGGGCGTGGCGTAGGCGGGGATCTGCTCGGCCATGCGGGCGTCGAGCACTTGCAAATCGATAGCGTGCATCAGAGTCGTTGGGAGAGTTCTTGGATCAGCTCGCGCGCGAGGCTGAGCTTGTCTGCGCGGGGCAGCTCGCGCTGACCCTGCTCGTCGATGAGCAGCAGCGCGTTGTCGTCGCGGCCGAAGGTGGCCGGTCCCAGGTTGGCGACGATGAGCGGGATGCCCTTGCGGCGGCGCTTGGCGTCGGCGTGCTCGGCGAGCTTTTCGCTTTCGGCCGCGAAGCCGACGCAATAGGGCGGCTGGGGCAGCCTGGCGACGGCCGCGAGGATGTCGGGGTTCTCGGCCATCGCGAGGGTCGGCGCCGTCGCGCCGCCTTCGGCCTTCTTCAGCTTGTGCTCGTGCGTCTGCGCGGGCCGCCAGTCGGCGACGGCGGCGGTCGCGATGAAGGCGTGCTGGTGCGCGGCCAGCGGCAGCACGGCGTCGAACATCTGCTGCGCAGATTGCACGTCAATGCGCTGCACGCCGCGCGGCGTCGGCAGATGCACCGGGCCGGCCACCAGCGTGACCTCGGCGCCCGCCTCGGCCGCGGCGCGCGCGATGGCGAAGCCCATCTTGCCGCTGCTGTGGTTGCTGATGCCGCGCACCGGGTCGATGGGCTCGAAGGTCGGGCCGGCGGTGATCAGCAGCTTCTTGCCGCGCAGCGGCTTGGGTGCGAGGAAGGCCTCGACGTCATCGAAAATTTCTTGTGCTTCGAGCATGCGCCCGTCGCCGATCTCGCCGCAGGCCTGGTCGCCATTGGCGGGGCCGATGACGGTCGCACCGTCGGCCCGGATCTGCGCCACGTTGCGCTGCGTGGCCGGGTGGGCCCACATCTCGCGGTTCATCGCCGGCACGACCAACAGCGGGCACTCATGGATGCGGCGGGCCAGCGCGGTCAGGCTGACGAGGTCGTCCGCCCTGCCCTGCGCCAGCGCGGCGATGGCGTCTGCGCTGGCCGGTGCCACCAGCATCACATCGGCCTCGCGGCTGAGGTTGATGTGTGCCATGTTGTTGTCGGGCCGCGCGTCCCATTGGCTGGTGTAGACCGGACGGCCAGACAGCGCCTGCATCGTCACCGCGGTGACGAACTGCTCGGCGGCCTCGGTCATCATCACCTGCACGGTCGCGCCGCCTTTCACGAACAGGCGCGTCAGCTCAGCGATCTTGTAGCCGGCGATGCCGCCGGTCATGGCGAGGAGGATGTGTTTGCCGTGCAGTGGGCTTGTCGTCATCAGCGTTTCCTGAACACCAGGTCCCACACGCCATGTCCGAGCTTGATGCCGCGGTTCTCGAACTTGGTCAGGGGGCGGTAGGCGGGCTTGTCAGCATAGCCGGCCGCGGTGTTCAGGAGATGGGGCTCGGCCGACAGCACTTCAAGCATCTGCTCGGCATAGGGCTGCCAGTCGGTCGCGCAGTGCAGGTAGCCCCCTGGCGCCAGGTGCTGCACCAGCTTGGCGACGAACTCGGGCTGGATCAAACGGCGCTTGTTGTGGCGCTTCTTGTGCCAGGGGTCGGGGAAGAAGATGTGCACACCGGCAAGTAGCTCGGTGCCGATCATGTCGCGCAGCACTTCCACCGCATCGTGCTGGACGATGCGGATGTTGCTCAGCTGCTTCTCGTCGATGAGCTTCAGCAGCGCGCCAACGCCGGGCTCGTGCACCTCGCAGCCCATGAAGTCATGATCCGGCAGCGTGGCCGCGATCTCGGCGGTGGCGCCGCCCATGCCGAAGCCGATCTCCAGCACCAACGGGGCCTTGCGGCCGAAGATGGCTTCAGCATCGATGCGCTCGGCCTTGTAGGGCAGCACGAACTTCGGGCCCAGCTCGGCCAGGGCCTTGATCTGGCCCGTGCCCATGCGGCCGGCGCGCGTGACGAAGCTCTTGATCGCGCGGCGCGGCGGCTGATCCTTGTCATCCATCAGCCGACCTCGGCCATGACCATGGGCGTCGCCGCCACATCCGCTTCGCCCAGCGTGCAGGCGGCGAGGTAGGACGCGATGGCGCGGTCCGCCGCGGCGGCATCGGCCGCGTGGATCAGCGCCAGCGGCTCGCCGGCCGCCACTCGCGTGCCGAGCGGCTTCACGTCGGAAAAGCCGACGCGCATGTCGATGGCGTCGCCGGCCTTGCGGCGGCCGCCACCGAGCTCGACGATGGCCACGCCCAGGTCTCGTGTGGACATGGTCGTGATGACGCCGGCATGCGGCGCGGCCACGGGCTTCACGACGGGTGCTGCGGTCAGGTAGGCCTCGGGACGCTCCATCAGGTCGGCCGGACCGCCCAGGGCTACGACCATCTTGGCGAACTTCTCGGCGGCGGCGCCGGAGTTCAGCGCGGCCTGCAGCTTCACGCGGGCGGCAGCCGTATCGGCGGCCAGGCCGCCCAGCACCAGCATCTCCGCGCACAGCGCCAGCGTCACTTCGTGCAGGCGCGGCTCGCGGTGCTCGCCCTTCAGATAGCGGATGGTCTCGATGACTTCCAGCGAGTTGCCGACATCGGTGCCCAGGATCTGGTTCATGTCGGTGATCAGGGCGCGCGTCTTCAGGCCCGCGCCGCCGGCGACCGCGACGATGCTCTCGGCCAGCTCCTTCGCGAACTCGGGCGTGGACGCAAAGGCACCATTGCCGCACTTGATGTCCATGGCCAGGCCTTCGAGGCCGGCGGCCAGCTTCTTGGACAGGATGCTGGCGGTGATCAGCGGCACGCTCTCCACCGTGGCCGTCACGTCGCGCGTCGCGTAAAAACGCTTGTCGGCGGGAGCCAGGTCGGCGGTCTGGCCGATGATGGCGCAGCCGAGCGAACGCACGATCTGGTCGAACCTCAAAGGGTCGGGCGTGGTCGTGTAGCCCGGGATGGCTTCGAGCTTGTCGACCGTGCCGCCGGTGTGGCCCAGGCCGCGGCCGGCGATCATCGGCACATAGCCGCCGCAGGCCGCGACCATCGGCGCCAGCATCAGGCTGACCTTGTCGCCCACGCCGCCGCTGCTGTGCTTGTCGAGCACGGGGCCGGGCATGTCGGGCCAGCGCATCACGCGGCCGGAATTCATCATCGCGCGGGTCAGCAGCACGGCTTCGTCGCGGCCCATGCCGCGCAGGAACACGGCCATGCCGAGGGCGGCCACCTGGCCTTCGCTCCAGGAGTTGTCGACGAGGCCGCGGACGAAGTGATTGATCTGCGCTTCGTCGAGCGCCTGGCCGTCGCGCTTGGCGCGGATGATTTCTTGGGCAAGCATGGTCAGTAAGCGGCGGTCGACGCGACCGAGTCGGCGCCGGAGAGAACGGATTCGATGTCGGTCAGCAGGCCGCTTGCGCCGAAGCGCAGGCGCTGCGGGTTCAGCGCGCCGGCGCCCAGCGCGGCCTCGGCCTGCGCGATGTAGCCGGCCGCGTCCGCCACGGAGCGCACGCCACCCGAGGCCTTGAAGCCGGCGGCGGGCAGGCCGCTGGCGGCAATCTCCTTCAGCATCACCGCGGCGGCGGCGGGCGTGGCGCCGACCTGGGTCTTGCCGGTGCTGGTCTTCACGAAGTCGGCACCGGCGGCCAGGGCCATGCGCGTGGCCTGGGCGATGCGCTCGGTCGTGCCGAGTTCGCCCGATTCGATGATGACCTTCAACGTCAGCGGACGGCTGGCGAAGCGGACCTCGGACAGGAACTCGGCGACCTCGGTGGACTGGTCGGCCAGCAGCGCGCGGTGGGGCAGCACGACATCGACCTCGTCGCCGCCGGCCTGCGCGATCGCGGCGATGTCGGCCAGAGCGCGCTGCACGTCGAGCGCACCGTCGGGGAAGTTGGCGACGGCGGCGACCTTGATGGAGGCCGGCAGCGCCGCACGCGCCTGGGCGACGAAGCGCGGCCAGACGCAGACGGCGGCGACATCACCATGGGCCGTGCGGGCGCGCCGGCACAGCGCGTCGATGTCGGCGGGCGTGTCCGCATCGTTCAAGCTGGTCAGGTCCAGGCAGGCCAGCGCCGTGCGGGCGGCGGCCTTCAGGTCGGCGTTCACAGCGCCACTTCCTTGAGGCTGGCGACCAGCGCGGCCAGGAAGGCGGAGGCGCGCTCACCGGACATCTGCGCCTGTTTCAGCGTCAGGTCGTGTGTCAGCGCCTCGGCCGACAGGCCGGCGGCCATATTGGTCATCAGCGCAATGCCCATGACCTTGAGGCCGGCGTGGCGGGCCAGGATGGTCTCGGGCACGGTGCTCATGCCGACGGCGTCGGCACCCCAGGCCGCGAACATGCGGATCTCGGCCGGCGTCTCGAACTGCGGGCCCAGCGCCCAGCAATAGGTGCCCTCGCCCAGCATCAGGTTCTCGCGCTTGGCCAGCGCCAGCGCATGCTTGCGCAGTTCGGCGTCGTAGGCGTTGACCATGTCGACGAAGCGCTGGCTGCCCTGCTCGCCCACCAGCGGGCTGCGCTGCGGCGCATTGATGTGGTCGGCGATCAGCATCAGGCTGCCGGGCGGCATATGGCCGCGCAGCGAGCCGGAGGCGTTGGTCTGCACGAGAACCCTGACGCCCCAGCGCTTCAGCGTACGCAGCGCGCCGGCCATGCCGGTGCATTCGCCGCTCTCGTAGGTGTGGGCGCGGCCACGCAGGAAGATGACGCGCTGCGCGCCGATCTTGCCGACGACGATCTCGTTGACGTGGCCTTCGACCTTGGGCTGCGGGAAGGCCGGCAGCTCGGCATAGGACAGGTTCTTCGCGTCCCGCACATGGCTGACCGCGCCGGCCCAGCCGGAGCCGAGCACGACGGCGACCTCGGGGGCGGTGCCGAACAGGGATTGCAGCTTCTCGACGCTCGCGGTGACCGCGACGTCGAGCTTGTTGTGATCGATCATGAGGAACCTCAGAAGTTCAAGTGACCGGGCCCGAAGCTGTGGGGCAACAGTTCGGCCAGGGTCCAGCGTTGGCGGATACCGCCAGGATCGCCGGCGATGATGACAAGCTCTTCGGGAACCGAGAACTCCCGCAGCTTCTGGCGGCAGCCGCCGCAGGGGGTGATGATGCCCGGGCCGGGGCCGGTGACCAGCGCGGCCACGGCCCGCTTGCCGCCGGCCATGATCATGGCCGTCAGCGCCGAGGGCTCGGCGCACCAGCCCTGCGGGTAGGACGCGTTCTCCATGTTCGCGCCGATGTGGATGCGCCCCTGCTCGTCGAGGATGGCGGCGCCGACCTTGTAATTGGAGTAAGGCGAATGCGAGAACTCGCGGGCACGCAGCGACTCGGCGAGCAGGCGGTCCAGCAGGTCTTGGGAGAGTTCCATCAGCGCTCCTTCACGTAAGGGCGGCCGAGGGCCTTGGGTGCGACGGCCGAGCCGATGAAGCCAGCGAGCAGCACGACCGTCAAGATGTAGGGCAGCGCCTGGATCAGCTGCACCGGCACTTCGCCAATGCTGGGCAGTTGCACGCCCTGCAGCCGGATGGCCATCGCGTCGAGGAAGCCGAACAGCAGGCAGGCGCCCAGCGTCGGCAGCGGCTTCCACTTGCCAAAGATCATCGCGGCCAGCGCGATATAGCCGCGGCCGGCGGTCATATTGGGCGAGAAGGACGCGTTCTGGGCCAGCGTCAGATAGGCGCCCGCCAGGCCACAGAGCGCGCCGTTCATCAGCAGCGCCTGGTAGCGCAGGCCCTGCACGGACATGCCGGCCGCCTCGACCATGGCCGGGTTCTCGCCGACCGCGCGCAGGCGCAGGCCCGGGCGGGTGCGCTCGAGGAAGAACCACACCGCGGCGACCATCAGGAAGGCGGCGTAGACCAGCGCGTTGTGGCTCAGCAGGCCGTGGCCGAGGACGGCGGCGAGCCAATGGCCCGGCTGCGGCTCGGCAAAGCCCGCCGCCAGGGCCGTCAGGCGCACGTCGGGAGCAATCGGCGGCGTCTGGCCGCCCTGCTGGAACCAGGCGATGCCGAGCACCACGGTCAGGCCGGCCGCGATCATGTTCAGCGCGATGCCGGAGACGACCTGATCGCCGCGATGGGTCACGCAGGCGAAGCCATGCAGCATCGAGGCGGCGCTGGCGACGACGACCGCGGCCAGCAGGCCAAGGCCCGTGGACTGCGTAACCGAGGCCGTCGCCGCGGCGGCGAAGGCCGCGAACAGCATCTTGCCCTCCAGGCCCAGGTCGATGACGCCGGCACGCTCGGACAGCACGCCCGCCATCGCGCACAGCAGCAGCGGTGCGCTGACGCGCAGCGTGGACGCGATGACCGAGGCGATCAGGACTTCATCCATCAGCGGACTCCCTTGATGGCGGCGTAGACCCGTGCGAACAGCGGCGCACTGACCGTGGCCATCGCGCCCGAGAACAGCACGATGAGCCCTTGGGCCGTGACGACCATCTCGCGGCTGAAGCCCTGCAGCTCGAAGCTGACCTCGACGCCGCCCTGGTAGAGCATGCCGAACAGCAGCGACGCGAGCACGATGCCGACCGGATGGTTGCGGCCCATCAGCGACACGGCGATGCCGGTGAAGCCGGCGCCGGCGACGAAGTCCAGCGTCAGCTTGCCCTGCACGCCGGAGATTTCGTTGATGCCCACCATGCCGGCCAGCGCACCCGAGATGGCCATGGCCAGCAGTACCTGGGCGCGCGGGTGGATGCCGGCGTAGTGGGCCGCGCGCGGTGCGCTGCCGACGGCGCGCACCGCATAGCCGGCCGCGCTGCGCCACAGGAACCAGCCGACGAAGACGCAGGCGGCCAGCGCGATGACGAGGCTGAGGTTCAGCGGCGACGACGGCAGCTCATAGCCAAAAGCGGCGGCGATCTGGTGCAGGGCCGGCATGCGGGCGCTGGCGGCGAACTCGGCGGACTCGACGGCCATGCTGTCGGCCGGGCGCAGCCAGTTCACGAGCAGATAGCTGTTCAGGCTCGCGGACAGGAAATTGAACATGATCGTCGTGATGACGACATGGCTGCCGCGCCAGGCTTGGCAGTAGGCCGGCAACGCCGCCCACAGCATGCCGAACAGCGCCGCGGCCACGACCAGCAGCGGCAGCATGACGATGGCCGGCAGCTTGGCACCCAGCCACAGCGCGACCAGCGCCACGCCCACGCCGCCCAATGTCGCCTGGCCCTCGCCACCGATGTTGAACAGGCCGGCATGGATGGCCACCGCGACCGCGAGGCCGGTGAAGATGAAGCTCGTCGCGTAGTACAGCGAATAGCCCAGGCCGCGCACGCTGCCGAGGGCACCGTTCAGCAGCACGGTCAACGCCTGCCAGGGGCTGTGGCCGATGACCATGACGACGAGGCCGGCCACCAGCATCGCGATGGCGAGGTTCCACAGCGGCAGCAGGCCGAGGTCGATCCAGCGGGGGAGTTGCAAGGGCTGACTCATGCAGCGGCTCGTTCTTCTTGTGCGGCCATCAGCAGGCCGAGGCGTTTCTCGTCGCAGTCTTGAATAGCCAGCTCGCCGGTGATGCGGCCGCAGTTCATGACGACGACGCGGTCGGCCAGCGCCAGGATCTCGTCCAGCTCGCTGCTGACCAGCAGCACCGCGCAGCCGGCGTCACGCAGCGCGCGCAGCTGGTGGTGGATGAATTCGATGGCGCCGATGTCGACGCCGCGCGTGGGCTGGCCCACCAGCAGCACGGTCGGCTGCTCGCCGATCTCGCGGGCCAGGATGAGCTTCTGCTGGTTGCCGCCGGAGAACTTGGCCGAACCCAGGTTCTCGTCGCGCGGGCGCACGTCGAAGCGCTCCTGCATCTGGCGCGTGGCGTCGCGCATCGCCGCGTGGTTCATGGACGCGCCCCTGCGGTACTTGGGCAGGCCCTGGTAGCCCAGCACGGCGGACTCCCAGGCCGGGAAGCTCATGACCAGGCCGACCGCATGCCGGTCTTCCGGCACATGGGCCAGGCGCAGCGGGCGGGCCTGCGCGGTGTCCAGCCAGGCCTCGGGCGTGAAGACCTTGCCGCCCAGCTCCATGCGGCCGCCCTCGGGCGCGCGCAGGCCGGACAGCACCTCCAGCAGCTCGCTCTGGCCATTGCCCGACACGCCGGCCACGCCGACGATCTCGCCGGCCTTCAGCGTCAGGCTGACGTCCTTCAGCGCCGCGACGCCGTTGGCATGCTTGAGGTTGAGGCCGCTGGCCTGCAGGCGCACTTCGCCGGCATGCATTTCCATACCCTCGGGCCGGCCCAGCGTGACCTTGCGGCCCACCATGGACTCGGCCAGCGTGGCCTCGCTCCACTGCGCGATGGGCCGCGTCTCGACGACCTGGCCGGCGCGCATCACCGTGACGGCGCAGCACAGGCTCATGACCTCGCGCAGCTTGTGCGTGATGAGGATGATGGTCGTGCCGCGCTCCTTCAGCCGGCGCAGCGTGACGAACAGCTGGTCGGTCTCTTGCGGCGTCAGCACGGCCGTCGGTTCGTCCAGGATCAGGATGCGGGCGCCGCGGTAGAGCGCCTTCAGGATCTCCAGCCGCTGCAGCTCGCCCACGGGCAGGTCGCCGACGAGGGCGTCCAGCTGCACCTGCAGGCCGGTCTCGGCCATCAGCGCTTCCAGCCTGGCCCTGACCTTGGCCTTGGAGGCGGTCAGGAAGAAGCCGCCCTCGGCGCCCAGCATGATGTTTTCGAGGCAGCTCAGCGTGTCGACCAGCATGAAGTGCTGGTGGACCATGCCGATGCCCAAAGCGATCGCCTGCTGGGAATTGGCGATATGGGCCCGCCGGCCATCGACCTCGATATGGCCGGAATCGGCTTGGTAGTAGCCATACAGGATGGCCATCAGCGTGCTCTTGCCGGCGCCGTTCTCGCCAACCAGGCCGTGCACGCTGCCCGCGGCGATGTCGAAGGACACCTCGCGGTTGGCCTGCACGGCGCCGAAGCGCTTGGAGATCGCCCCGAGGCGAACGGCTGGATTGGCTTGCTCTGGCATGTCAGGGCGAGATCGCTCTTAGTCAGTTGAGGACGGAGCTGACGGCGGGTACGCCGTCAGGTCCATCCCGCAAGACCATCAGTATTTGCAGGCGTTGTCGGCCATGTAGTCGGCCACCTTGATCTTGCCGGCAATGATGTCGGCCTTGATCGCGTCGACCTTGACCTTCAGCGGTGCCGGGATGAGCTTGGCGTTGTTGGCGTCCAGCGCGTAGTCCACGCCGCCTTCCTTCAGGCCCAGCACGCTGATGCCCTGCTTCCAGCCCTTGAGCACGTTGTAGACGGCCACGTCGACGCGCTTGACCATGGAGGTCAGCATCGTGCCGGGTTGCAGATGGTTCTGGTTGCTGTCGACGCCGATGGCGAGCTTGCCGGCGTCCTTGGCGGCCTGGTAGACGCCGACGCCGGTGCCGCCGGCGGCGGCGAAGACGATGTCCGAGCCCTTGGCGAACTGGGCCTTGGCCAGCTCGCCGCCGCGGGTCGGGTCGTTCCAGGCCGTGGAGGTGGTGCCCGTCATGTTCGAGAACACCTCGATCTTCGGGTTGGTCGCCTTGGCGCCTTGCTCGTAGCCGCACTGGAACTTGCGGATCAGCGGGATGTCCATGCCGCCGACGAAGCCGACCTTGCCGCTTTTGCTGACCAGGGCGGCAAAAGCACCGACGAGATAGCTGCCCTCATGCTCCTTGAACAGCACGGACTGCACGTTGGGCAGGTCGACCTTGGCGTCGATGATGGCGAACTGGGTCTTGGGGAAGTCCTTGGCCACCTGCTGCAGCGCCGACGCCTGCGCGAAGCCGATGCTGATGATGGGGCTGGCGCCGCGCTCGGCCATGCGGCGGATGGCCTGCACGCGCTGGGTGTCGTTGCTGATCTCGAACTCGAGATAGGCCTTGCCCGTTTCCTTCCTCCACTGCTCGGCGCCCTGGTAGCCGGCCTGGTTGAAGGATTTGTCGAACTTGCCGCCCATGTCGAAGATCACCGCGGGCTGCTGGGCCTGGACCAGGGCCGAAGCGGCGACCAGGGTCAAAGCCGCAAGACGGGGCAGGGAAGACTTCATGGGATTGGCGTGGGCTGGGCGAAAGGGGCGCATTGTAGAAAACATCCCTCAAGTTTTACTGGTCAGGAAAACACCGACCCCTCGACCGCCTTTCGGCGTTCGGTCCCCCAAGGGGACGCAGGCCGGCTTGGGGCGGCCCGGCGCTCGGCCTGACGGATTCACCCCGCCTTGGCACGGCGCAATTTGCGATGCGAGGCGCGGGCATGGGGCAGCCAGCCGAGTGTCGCCCATCGCCGCCACATCAACAGGCCTCGAATCCACTCGTCCGCCGCGTAGGCGATCCAGACACCCACCAGGCCCCAGCCCAGGTACACGCCGAGGAACCAGCTGCCGCCCGCCAGCACGATGGCCATCGAGGCCGCCCCGGCCATCACGGGGTAGCGCGCGTCGCCCGTCGCCCGCAGCGCGTTGATGACGACGAGGTTGAAGCTGCGCCCCGGCTCCAGCAGCACGGTCCACCACAGCAGCGTGCAGCCGAGCGCGATGATCTCGGGGTCGGACGTGAAGCGCGCCAGCAGCCAGGGCCCAGCCAGCGCGAAGCTGCCGGCCACGACGAAGGCGACGACGAAGCCCAGGGCCAGCGAGCGCCGCACCAGCCGGTGGGCCGCGTGCAGTTCCCCGGCGCCGATCATGTGGCCCACCAGGATCTCCACCGCGAAGCCAATGGCCAGGCTGAACATCAGGATGACGTGCAGGAACTGCATCGTGTAGGCATGCGTGGCCAGCGCGTGCGCGCCGAGCTGGGCCACGGCGGCCAGGCTGGTCATGAAGGCCAGGCGCCAGGAGATGTTCTCGGCCGCGCCCGGGATGCCGATGTGCAGCACCGTGGCCAGCGGCGCGCGCACCAGGCGCCACCAGTCGGCCGCGCGCAGCCGCAGGTCCAGCCGCAGCCGCCACAGCGCGATGTGCAGGCCCAGGCCGATGCCGCGCCCGCAGATGCAGGCCAGCGCATAGCCGACGAGGCCCAGGTGGGGCATGGCCAACAGGGCGACCGCCAGCGTGACGACCTGGATCGCGACGACGACCACCAGCGCCTCGCGGCTGCGCAGATGGGCGCGCATGACGCTGGACATGGTGGCGTTCAGCGCGTCCAGCAGCAGGGCCGGCGCCAGTGCCTGCAGCAGCGTGCGCGCCAGCGGCGCCACCTCGGGCGGCGTGTTGACGACGGCCAGCAGCGGCCCGGCCGCCACCAGCGCCAGCAGCGCGCCCGCCAGGCCCAGCCAGGTGCTGGCACCGACGACGGCGCGGGCCACGGCGTCGGCCTGGTCGCGCCGGCCGGCGCCCAGGGCCTGGGTCACGGCCACGCTGACGCCCGCGCCGATGACGCGGAACAGCACGAACAGCGCCGCGAACACCTGGTTGGCGATGCCGAAGGCCGCGCCGCTGTCGTCCGACAGCCGCGCCGCCAGCGCCGTGCCGATGATGCCGATGCCGATGCCCAGCAGCAGCTCCAGCAGCAGCGGCCAGGTCAGGGGGAACAGCCGGGGGCGAGCGGACGGAGCCGTCAAGGCCGACTCCGTTCAAAGGTATTCACACAAGTCACGACAAGCTCGCCAGAATCATTAGGGTCTGTTGACCTATGAATCGTCCCCGCGTGAGGCCCCGCTCAGGGCCAAATCTAGGCGCAAGGCGGAGCCGGGATGGGCACCCGGCGAGCACTTGCAACAACGAGTTGGCCCTGAGCGGGGCCTCACCCTTCGGGCTGGGGCGGCCAAGGGCGCAGCGCGTTGTTGCAACCCTTGCCCAGGCGTCCAGCCTGGGCGGCGGACTGCGCCTAGCTCTGCGCCCTTGGCCGCCCCAGCGCGGGGACGATTCATAGGCCAACAGACCCTCTGCATCCTAAAGGAGTAACCATGCCGAAACCCGCCGCGCACGCCTTCGCCCACACCCAGGCCGAATTCAAGACCGCTTCCGGCAAGGCCGGCAGGCTGTTCTCGCTGCCCAGGCTGGCCAGGACCTTCCCCAACGTGGGCCGCATGCCCGTGTCCATGCGCATCGTGCTGGAGAGCGTGCTGCGCAACTGCGACGGCCAGAAGGTCACGAAGGAGCACGTCGAGCAGCTCGCGAACTGGCAGCCATCAGCCGAGCGCGTGGACGAGATTCCCTTCGTCGTCGCCCGAGTCGTGCTGCAGGACTTCACCGGCGTGCCGCTGCTGGCCGACCTGGCCGCGATGCGCAACGTGGCCGCCAAGCTCGGCAAGAACCCCAAGACCATCGAGCCGCTGGTGCCGGTGGACCTGGTGGTGGACCACAGCGTCATGGTCGACTACTACGGCACCAAGAAAGCGCTGGACCTGAACATGAAGCTGGAGTTCGAGCGCAACCGCGAGCGCTACGAGTTCATGAAATGGGGCATGCAGGCCTTCGACACCTTCGGCGTCGTGCCCCCGGGCTTCGGCATCGTGCACCAGGTCAACCTGGAGTACCTGGCCCGCGGCGTGCACAAGACCAAGGGCGGTATCTACTACCCGGACAGCCTCGTCGGCACCGACAGCCACACGACGATGATCAACGGCATCGGCGTCGTCGCCTGGGGCGTGGGCGGCATCGAGGCCGAGGCCGGCATGCTGGGCCAGCCGGTCTACTTCCTGACGCCGGACGTCGTCGGCTTCGAGCTGACCGGCCGGTTGCGCGAAGGCGTCACGGCCACCGACCTCGTGCTGACCGTCACCGAGATCCTGCGCAAGCACAAGGTCGTCGGCAAGTTCGTCGAGTTCTTCGGCGAAGGCACCGAGAACCTGTCGGTGCCCGACCGCGCGACCATCGCCAACATGGCGCCCGAGTACGGCGCGACGATGGGCTTCTTCCCGGTAGACGACAAGACCGTCGATTACTTCAGGGGCACGGGCCGCAGCAAGGCCGAGATCGAGGCCTTCGAGGCCTACTGGAAGGCACAGAAGATGTTCGGCATCCCGAAGAAGGGTGAGCTGGACTACTCTGCGGTCGTCACGCTGGACCTCGGCACCGTCGCGCCCAGCCTGGCGGGCCCCAAGCGCCCGCAGGACCGCATCGAGATCACCCACCTGTCGACGAAGTTCGGCGAGCTGTTCAGCAAGCCCGTGGCCGAGAACGGCTTCAACCAGCCGGCGGACAAGCTGGCCAAGACCTTCAAGACCGAGTCCGGCCTGGAGATCAGGAACGGCGACGTGCTGATCGCGGCCATCACGTCCTGCACCAACACCAGCAACCCCGGCGTGCTGCTGGCCGCCGGCCTGCTGGCCAAGAAGGCCGTGGAGGCCGGCCTCAGGGTCCAGCCCCACATCAAGACCTCGCTCGCGCCCGGCTCGCGCATCGTCACCGAATACCTGGAGAAGGCCGGCCTGCTGCCCTACCTGGAGAAGCTCGGCTTCAACGTCGCCGCCTACGGCTGCACGACCTGCATCGGCAACGCGGGCGACCTGACGCCCGAGCTGAACCAGTTGATCCAGGAGAACGACCTCGTCTGCGCGGCCGTGCTGTCCGGCAACCGCAACTTCGAGGCGCGCATCCACCCCAACCTGAAGGCCAACTTCCTCGCCAGCCCGCCGCTGGTCGTCGCCTATGCGATCGCCGGCAATGTGACGCGCGACCTGATGACCGAGCCCGTCGGCGTCGGCAAGAAGGGCCGTCCGGTCTTCCTCGGCGACATCTGGCCGAGCAGCGACGAGATCTACAAGCTGATGAAGTACGCGATGGCGCCCAAGGCCTTCAAGGCCAACTACGACAAGGTCGGCACCAAGCCCGGCAAGCTCTGGGACGCGATCAAGGGCGTCAAGGGCCAGGTCTACGACTGGCCCAAGAGCACCTATATCGCCGAGCCGCCCTTCTTCCAGGGCTTCGCGATGGCGCCCAAGGCGCTGGAGGCCGGCGTCAAGGGCGCCAAGGTCATGGCGCTGTTCGGCGACTCGATCACCACCGACCACATCAGCCCGGCCGGCTCCTTCAAGGAGACCACGCCCGCCGGCAAGTTCCTCATCGAGAACGGCGTGCTGAAGGCCGACTTCAACTCCTACGGCGCGCGCCGCGGCAACCATGACGTGATGATGCGCGGCACCTTCGCGAACGTGCGCGTGAAGAACCTGATGCTGCCCGCCAAGGCCGACGGCTCGCGCGAGGAAGGCGGCTACACGCTGAAGGACGGCCGCCAGATGGCCATCTACGACGCGGCCATGGAATACATCGCCGAGGGCACGCCCACGGTGATCTTCGCCGGCGAGGAATACGGCACCGGCTCCAGCCGCGACTGGGCCGCCAAGGGTACGCAGCTGCTGGGCATCAAGGCCGTCGTGGCCAGGAGCTTCGAGCGCATCCACCGCAGCAACCTGATCGGCATGGGCGTGCTGCCGCTGCAGTTCAAGGCCGGCGACTCATGGGAGGGCCTGGGGCTGACGGGCAGCGAGACCATAGACATCGCGCTGGCCGACGAGATCAGGCCGCAGGGCGACGCGCTGATGACGATCACCTGCACCGACGGCACGACGCAGTCCGTGCCGCTGACGCTGCGCATCGACACCGCCATCGAGGTGGACTACTACAGGCACGGCGGCATCCTGCCTTTCGTACTGCGCCAACTGCTCGCGGCCTGAGGCCGCGGCTACCCGCGCCGCGAAGCACGGTCGCGGCGGCGGGCCCCATCGTCGACCGTGCGACAAGGAGATCGAGATGAGCCGTCCTTCCGGTCCTGTTCTTCTGTCCTGCGCCGCGGCTGCGGTGCTCGCGCTGGCCGTGCCCGCCTGGGCCGTGCACGGCGGCGACGGCATGCACTGGGGCGACCCGCCGCCGGCCCTGGCCAAGGGGGCCAAGCTCGCCGTGCTGATGGGCGACCCCGGCAAGCCGGGGCCCTTCGTCATGCGCCTGAGCGCGCCGGCCGGCTACAAGGTGATGCCGCACTGGCACAGCCAGACCGAGAACGTCACCGTCATCTCGGGCACGCTGATGATCGGCATGGGCGACAAATTCGATCCCAAGGCCATGAAGACGATGAAGGCGGGCAGCTTCGGCTCCGTCCCGGCCAAGGAACACCACTTCGCCGCCATGAAGACGGCGACCGTCATCCAGATCCACGGCGAAGGCCCCTTCGACCTGACCTACGTCAACCCTGACGACGACCCGCAGAAGGGCGCGGCCGCGCCGAAGTAGGCGCCGTTCGCGGTCCACGCGGCGGACTGCTGCCGGCGTGTGAGCAGGCCCTAGGCCGCTGGCTGAACCGGCACGCTGATCTCGAACCAGAAGCAGCTGCCCTCGCCCGGCCGGCTCTCGAGCCGGATCTCGCCGCCCATCATGCGCACGAGCTGCCGGCTGATGGCCAGGCCCAGGCCGGTGCCGCCGGTGCGCTGCTCGGCATTGCCGGCCTGCTCGAAAGGCTCGAACAGGCGCACGACCTGGTCCTCGGCGATGCCCACGCCGGTGTCCCTCACCTCGAAGCGCAGCAGCGCCTCGCCGGCCGCGCCGCCGGCCGGCACGGCGACGGCGGCGCGCAGCGTCACGCCGCCCGCATGGGTGAACTTCACCGCGTTGCCGAGCAGGTTGATGAGCACCTGGCTCAGGCGCTTGTCGTCGGCCTGCACGACGGCCGGCAGCGCGGGGTCGAGCTCCAGCGCCAGGCCGATCTGCTTGCCCTCGGCCATCACGCGCACGATGTCGGCGACCGCGTTCAGCCGCGCCGGCAGCTCGACCGGCGCGACGCGCAGCTCGGCCTTGCCCGCCTCGATGCGCGCCAGGTCGAGGATGTCGACGATCAGCGTCAGCAGATGCTGGCCGCTGCCGTGGATGATGTCCAGGCCGTTGCGCTGCTTGGGGCTGAGGCCGTCGTCCATCTTCAGGATCTGGGCATAGCCCATCACCGCGTTCAGCGGCGTGCGCAGCTCGTGGCTCATGCGCGCGAGGAACTGGCTCTTGGCCTGGCTCGCGATCTCGGCGCGCTCCTTGGCGTCGCTGAGCTCCAGCGTGCGCTCGCGCACCAGATCCTCGAGGTGGTCCCGGTGCGCGGCCAGCTCGGCCTCGCGCTCCTGCAGCGCGGCGATCATGCGGTTGAAGGTGTGGGCCATCGCGGCGATGTCGCGCGGCCCGCCGGCCGGTGCGCGCGCGTCGCTGTCGCCGCGCTCGACGCGCTGCATCGCATCGGACAGCGCCGCCAGCGGCCGGGTCAGGCGCAGCGCCAGGAAGCGCACCGCAAGCAGGAACAGCGCCGCGAACAGCAGGGCCACACCAAAGTTCGCGACGAACAGCGAGGCCTGGGCGCGATGCAGCGCCGCCTTGCTCTGGATGATGCGCACCTGGCCGAGCAGCTGCGGCGGCTTCAGCGTGACGTCGAAGGGCGAGGGTTCGGGCCGCGTCCAGACCGGCGCCGCGAAGGCCCAGCTGTCCTCGGTCTCCTGGTCCAGCCAGGGCACGCTGGCGGCGCGCTCGGGCAGCGCGGCGACCGTCGCGGCGGGCAGGCGGTCGCGCTCCGCCCCCAGCGCCAGCAGCAGCCGCGCCTGCGTGTCGCGGATCTCGATGGCCATCACGTCGGGGAAGGCCAGCGACGCGCGCACGGCCTCGTCGGCGTTGTCGGCCGCCGCGTAGAGCAGGGCCAGCGAGCTGTTGGAGGCCAGGTTGGCCGCGACGCGCCCGCCCTGCTCCATCAGCATCGCACGCACCTGGCGCCCGCCCTGCCAGGCGTTGACGGCGGCCAGCAGCAGGGCCAGGCCGAGCGCGCCCAGCATGACGGCCACGCTGAGCTGGCGGCGGAACGAGGCCTCGCGCAGCCAGCGCGCGTACACGCGCTGCAGCCACGGCCGGGGCGGCGCCGCGGGCGGGCTCGCCGCCTCGTCCTGCAGCAGGAGCGGCGGCTGGCTGTCGAGTGGGTAGAGCGGCATCTTCAGTTGTTGGGGTAGACGAGGTCGAACCCGGGCTGCACCGCTGCCACGTCGATGCCGAGGTGGGCGGCGGTGCGGATGTTGATGGCGGCCAGCGCCTGGCGCAACGGCAGCACCCCGGCCGCGCCGGCCGCAGCCTTTGGGCTGCCCAGCAGGCGCTGGGCCGACGCGGCCAGCGTGCGGCCGAGCTCGCGGTTGTCGGGGTAGAGCGAGAACAGCGCGCCGCGCTTCACATGGGCCAGGTGGCTGGAGAACACCGTGATGCCGCGGTTCCAGCTCTCGCGCAGCACCAGCGGCAGCACGGCGTTGTCGTCCACGGTGGTCGGATCCTGCGGCAGCCACAGCGCGTCGCGCGCGGGGTCGGCGCCGGCCAGCAGCAGGGTGTAGGCGCGCAGGGCCTCGGCCTGGTCGGCGGCCTCCTGGGCCAGCAGCTCCAGGCCTTCCACGCGCGCGGCCTCGCGCGCCAGCCGCGCCAGCCAGCCGTTGAGCCTGGCGTCGTGGACCAGGTGCACGCGGCGCGCGGCCGGCCGCAGCCGCCGCAGCCGTGCCAGCAGCAGGGCCGGGTCGGGTGCCAGCGTGTGGACCGGGAAGGCGCGCGCCTCGGACTCCTGCACCGACACCACGCAGCCGACCAGCACCGCCAGCTCGCCGGCCAGCGCGGCGGCCACGCGCATGCCGCCGCGGCCCAGGCCGATCAGCGCCTGCGCATCGCGCCTGCGGACGTCGTCGGCGACCTGGGCCGGGTTGGCATTGCCGCCCATCGCGAAGCTGGCGACGGCGCCGCCGGCCCGGTCCGCGATGCCTTCGATGATGGCGGCGAAGACCTGCCGGAACGGTTCGCCCAGGTCGGGGTAGGCCACGGCCAGCGGGCGCGCACCCTCGGCCGCGAACGCGCCCTTCCCCGCCAGCCACACGGCGCCGCCCAGGGCCTGCTGCAGCAGCGCGCGGCGTGTGGCTTGGGCGGGGCAGCCGTGCTCAGTCAAGTGGGAAATGCCGCGAGGCGGAGGCCGAATGGAGGTGCGGCATTATGCAAAGGGATCAGTAGTGGTACTGGGCCTGCACATAGGCGGCCCGCGGCACCACGGGCAGGTCGTTGACGATGCCGCTGCCGGCCAGGCTGGGCTCGCGCGCGTCGGCGTTGAAGACGTTGCGCAGCATCGCGGCGAGTTCCCAGTGCGACGCGCCGAGCCGGGTCCGCGCCGACAGGTCCAGCGTCGTGTAGTCCCTGACCGGCGGGCGCGCGTCGCCGGCCGGCCGGCAGCGGCCGGCCACATGGTTGATTTGGGCGCTGAGCGTGGCACCGCGCACCCCGGCCCAGTCGGCCTGCACATAGGCGTGCTGGTGCGGCGCGTAGCCGGCGTCCAGCCGCGTCGCCTCGTCCACGGAACGCTGGTAGGCGTAATTGCCCGTCAGGCGCAGGCTGCGCGACGCGTCCCAGACGGCCTCCAGCTCGGCGCCGTGGCCGTCCTGGCCGCCGCGGTTCTGGATCAGGTTGGCCGGCGGCGCGGCGGGGTTGGGCGCGCCGCGGATGATGTCGCGCATCGCGTAGCGGAACAGGCTGAGGTTGAGCTGCAGGCCTTCGGACGGTGCCCAGGCCAGCGCGGCCTCGGCGGTGCGGATCTTCTCGGGCTTGACGGCCGGGTTGCCGCCCAGCACCGGGTTGTTGATGCTGTGCTGCTCGTTGAAGGACGGCGCCCGGAAGGCCTGGCCGTAGAGCAGCTTGGCCGTCAGGTCGTAGGCCGCGCTCCAGACCAGGGCCAGGCGCGGGTTGGTCGTCGAGCCGAAGTCGGAGTAGTGGTCACGGCGCACGCCGGCGGTCAGGATCCAGTCCGGGTGGAAGCGCCACTCGTCCTGCGCATAGGCATAGTCCACGCGGCGGCGCTGCGGCAGCATGAACTTCAGCAGCGTGTCGGAGAAGTCGGTCACGTCGGCGAAGGAGCCGGTGCCGATGCGGCTGTAGTTGGGATTGAAGTTCTTGTATTCGGTGGTCTTGTAAAGGTCGAGGTCGTCATGGCCCAGGCCCAGGCGCAGGCTGTGGCCGCTGAAGCCCGTGTAGGTGGCGAAGCCCGACAGGCGCAGCTGCCGCTCCCATTTGTTGGGCCCGCCGATCAGGCCGTCGGTGAAGCCATTGCCCGGCCCCAGCGTCGTGCCGGCCGGCAGCAGCACGTAGTTGGTCGTGGCCTGCTCGACATAGCGCAGCACGCTGGCCTGCAGGCCGGCGCCCCAGTCGGCGGCCAGCCGCGGCTCGGTCCACGACAGGTCGCCGTTGATGCGCTCGCTGCGGCCCTTGCCGACCGGATCCAGCGCCGACGCGACGCCGGCGCCGCTGCCGACATGGCTGCGCAGCTTGTAGCCGAGGCGCCCGCGCCAGGCTCCCTGCCCCACCTCCAGATTGCCGTCGACCGCGTCGTGGCCGACGTTGATCGGCCCCGGCGCGCGCGTGACGGCCGGGCGGGCGGCGTCCTTGTCGATGAGGCTGCGCGCGCCGTCGGTGCTGCCCACGCGCAGATAGGCCGACACGTCCAGCGGCCCGAGCTTGCCGCCGTGCAGCACCCAGCCGTCGGCGCTGCCGAAGGAACCGCCGCGCAGGCCGACGCGCGTGCCCGGCGTGTCGGCCGAGGACTTGGTGATGATGTTGATGACGCCCGCGAAAGCGTCGGCGCCGTAGAGCGCCGAGCCCGGGCCGCGAATGAGCTCGATGCGCGCGATGTGCTCGACGGGATAGCCGGCCCAGACATTGCCCTTGTTGCCGACGAAGAGGGTCGTCATCGGCACGCCGTTCTGCAGCACCAGCACCTGCGACGTGAACTGGCTGTAGATGCCGCGGAAGATGTAGAGCGGCATGTACTGGTTGGCCGCGCGCCCGACATGCAGGCCGGCGACCGACTCCAGCACCTCGTCCAGGTCTGCCGCCCCCATCGCTCCAGCACCTCGTCCAGGTCTGCCGCCCCCATCGCCTGGATGGCCTCGGCCGTGATGACGCTGGCCACCGCGGGCGCCTGGCGCAGCGGCTGCACGCTGCCGGCCGCGATGCTGACGGAGCGCTGGTCGCCGTAGGCCAGCGTCAGCTCGTCCTCGTCGGATTGCGCCCAAGCCCCAGCCGAGCCCAGGGCCAGGATGGTGGACAAGCCCACGAGGCCAGCAGAACGACATGCCATAGCTCACCTGCGGAAAGGGAATCCGGCCGCGATTATGGGTGGCGCACCACCGCCCTTTGCGACCAACTGCGGGGCGCCGGCCCCTCATAACTCACGTTCTCGCAGGGCATGGGCATCAGGCTGCCCTCGGGTTTCTCCGCGGCCTCGACGATGCAGGGCGGCATGCCGGCCAGCGTCTTCAGGATGTTGTAGAGCTGGTACTGCCGCGCACTGAAGCCGAGGTCGGCCGCCAGCGCCGCCGTCAGGCCGGCGAAGTTCAGCTTCAGGAAGGGCTTGCGGCGCAGCAGCGCCTGCTCGACGTCGAAGGCCAGGCGGTAGTGCCGGCCCTGGTCCAGGCCCTCGCGCTCGACCAGGCGCATCAGCGGCGGCAGCCGCTCGTCGTTCGCATGGATGGGGCGGCCGAAGCCGAGCACGCGCCGGCCGGCCAGCAGCTCCGCCGCGACGATGGCCTCGGCCGACGCGCCCGCGCGCAGCTGCGCGCCGGCACGCAGGAAGAAGTCGATGGCCTGCAGCCCCGGCCCGCCGCCGAACACGCCGGCCTCGGTCGCCGCGATGGCCGCCGACAGGCCCAGCACCGAAGCGCTGCGCGCGTTCGCCGCCAGCGCCGCGACGCGGTTGTTCCACAGCCGCGTGTCGGGGTAGCTGGTCAGCGTCCAGATGCCTTCCAGCACGCGCAGCTCGTGGGCCGCGAAGCGCCGGCCGGTGATGCCGAACACATACAGGCCCATCCAGCCGATGCCGTCCAGGTCGCGGTGCAGGTCCTGGCCGCGGAAGACCGCGCGCGTGCCCGGCCAGCAGGCGCCGACGCGCGTGCGCAGCACCTCGGCCTGCGCGGCCAGCATGTCCGGACCTCTCATGCCCGCGCCTCGGATCGGGCCGGGTCGTCCTGCAACTCGACCGGCGGGAAGGGGAAGCGCTTGTAGCCCAGCGCGCGCTGCTCCAGCGCATGCGCGGCGGCCCCCGGCAGGCGCAGCAGCAGATGCAGCATCTCGCCCTGCTCGGGGCTGAAGCCGAGGTCGGCGAGCACGGCCGCCGCCAGGCTGGTCATGGCCAGCGGCAGGCCCGCCGCGGCCTCCAGTTCGGCGCGGTGCGCGGCCAGCCAGCGCAGGCGCTGCGCCTCGGCATGCGCCGACAGCCGCTGCAGCGCCTGCAGCACGATGCCCGCGGTGCGCAGCCCGTGCGGCTCGAAGCCCGCGGCGCGCTCGGCGGCGGGCCAGATCTCCAGCCGCTCGGGCCGGGCCTCGCCAAGCCTGGCCTGCCAGGCGGCCAGCTCCATGCCGCATTCGGCCCAGCCCGTCATCGCTTCGAACACGTCGCGCGCGCCGCCCAGGCGCCCGGCGCCCGTGGCCAGCGCGGCCATCAGCGCGGCGGCGGCCGGCGCGCCGCCGGTGCTGCTGGCCATCGCGGCCTGCACGGCGGGGTCGCGCGGGCCGGCATTGGCCAGGGCCACGGCCAGGGCTTCGAGCAGTTCGGCCTGCTCGGGCCAGGGCGCCTCGCCGCGGAACAGCAGGAAGAGCATCTCGGCCCAGCGCGCCTGGCCCAGCATCTCGCCATAGACGTCGTAGCCGTGGCAGAAGGCCGCGCTCGCCGCGAAGGCGTTGTCGGGCTCGGCGTGCTCGCGCCAGATGCGGGTCGTCAAGGTCTGCGTCATCTGGCCGTCCCGAGGGTGCGCATGCGCAGGTTCATCGGCGGCACTTCCTCGCCGTCGATGCGCACGTCCAGCAGCGTCGGCCCGCGGCGCGACAGCAGCGCGCCGAAATCCAGCGCATCCAGGTCCTGCGTCGAGCGGACGACATGGCCGGGGATGCCCATGGCCGCGGCCATCGCGGCGAAGTCGACCTGGGGCAGCTGGAAGCCGATGGGCTCGGCGCCCGCCAGGCGCTGGCCGTGCTTGACCATGCCCAGCGCGCCGTCGTTGAGCACGACATAGAGCACGGTCAGGCCCAGTTCGGCCGCGACGGTGATCTCCTGGCCGTTCATCAGATAGCTGCCGTCGCCGGTCAGGCAGACGACCGGGCAGCGGCGGTTGGCCAGCGCGATGCCGACGGCCGAGCCGATGGCCCAGCCCATGGGCGCGAAGTCCATCGTCACGCGCAGCCAACTGGAGCTGCGCATGCGCCTCTCCTGGCCCGCGGGCAGGAAGGCACCGCCCGGCATGCGCGCGCTGCGCTGGTCGTGCGGCGCGAGGTAGTGCACGGCCCAGGCCGCGCTGTTGCCGGCGTCGGCGACGAAGCGGGTCTGCGGCGGGCAGCGCTCGCCCAGGCTGGCGACGAGGCGCTGCGGCTTCACGGGCGCGCTGTCGCCGCGCAGGGCCTGCGGGCTGTCGACCATGGCCTCGTAGGCCTGGCGCGCCATCTGCGGGTGCAGGAAGGGCAGCAGCTGCGCCTCCTGCCCCTGGTGCGACGGCGCGAGCAGCGCGATCAGCTGCTCGCAGACCGACTTGATGTGGCCACGCACGTGCAGCCGCGCCATCGGCGAGCGCATCAGGTTCTCGTCGCTGTCGTCGACATGGACGAGGCGGCTGTTCAGCAGCGCGGTGGACCAGCCGCCGCTGCTGAACTCGCCGAAGCCCGTGCCCAGCGCGATGACGAGGTCGGGCTCGCCCTGCAGCAGCTCGGCCGCGCTCGCATGGCCGCCGAAGCCGAACACGCCCCGGTAGCTCGGGTGGCGCGGGTTGATGAAGCCCTTGCCGTCCGGCGTCGTGATGAAGCGGCCTTCGGTGCGCCGCACGAGCTGCATCAGCTCGTTGGCCGCCTCGCCGCAGCCGTCGCCGATCAGCCAGACCGGCTGGCGCGCCGAGAACAGCAGCCGCGCGAGCTGGCGCACCGCGGGCAGATCGACGAGGGCCGGCGCGCGGCGCAGCAGGCCGGCGAAGTCCGGCGCCTCCAGCCCGTCGGCCAGCGGCTGGCGCAGGATGTCCACCGGGATGGACAGGTGGCTGGGGCCGCTGGGCGCGCGCTGGGCCTGCATCAGCGCATTGAAGAGCTTGGTCGGCAGCTGCTCGGCATGCGAGACCAGCGAGTTGTAGCGCGTGCAGGGCCGGAACATCGCAACGGTGTTGATGCCCGTGCAGCTCGACTCCTGCAGCGCGCCCCGGCCGAAGTTGCGAATCGGCGGCTGGCCGGTGATGACCAGCAGCGGCACGTGGTTGTCGTAGGCGCAGGCCACGCCGGTGATGAGGTTGGTGGCGCCCGGCCCGGAGGTCGCGATGCACACGCCCAGCCGCCCGGTCTCGCGGGCATAGCCGTCGGCCATATAGGCCGCGCCCTGCTCGTTGCGCGCCACGACGGCCTGCGGGCCGCCGCGGCGGGCGCTGCGCGCCAGCGCGTTGTAGAGCGGCTCGACGGCGCCGCCGGGCACGCCGAAGACGTAGTCGACGCCCAGGGCCGCCAGCGCAGCGACGATCAGGTCGGCGGCGTCCTGCGCCGGTTCGGTCACCCGGGCGAAGGCCGGGGCAAGAGCAGTGTTGGCTTCCACGTTGCAAGCAGGCAAGGGACGCCGCACGTGGCGAGGCGGCGGGCGCTGAGAAAGCGCCTCGCCCCCGTCGGGACCGCACGGCATCGGGAACGGATTGAGCCCACCGGGATGGGCTCGCGAGCAGCCGTGGACGGTCGTCCGGGCGGCCTCTTCCCCCTGCGTGCGCTTCGGGCAAAAGCCCTGCGGCATCTATGGCCTGCGCATGAATGCCATTGGCAACCGCGCAGTGAGATCAACTGTATCCATTTGCAACGGCGGCGCATCCCCGCGAATGCGGGCGACGGAGTCAGGGCTTGCCTGATGCTGCCGCATGCGGCAGCGCGGCCACGCCGGCGCCTGAGCGCCGGTTCAAGCGCTCTTCGTCGGGCGATCGGACTCAGCGCGCCGCGATGGCCGAGATCTGGATGAGTGCGTCCCGGGGCAGCCGGCCGGCCTGGATCGTGGCCCGGGCGGGCGGCTTGTCCTGGAAGAACTTCGCGTAGACGGCGTTCATCTTGCCGAAGTCGTTGATGTCCTTCAGGTAGACCGTCGTCGACACGACGTCCGCCATCGTCATGTGGTTAGCGGCCAGCACGGCCTTCAGGTTGTCGAGCGCCATCGCCGTCTGTTCCTCGATGGGCCCGGTGCTCAGCTGGTTGGTCTTCGGGTCGATGGCGGCCTGGCCGGACAGGAACAGCAAGTTGCCCACCCGCACGCCCTGCGAATAGGGGCCGATCGGTGCGGGAGCATCCTTGCTCACGACGACCTCCTTCACGAGGGGCGGGGCAGCGCAAGCCGACAGGGCGAGCAGCAGAGGAAACAACACACGCTTCATGCGACCTCCAGGACGACAGGTTGGCGGCGTTTCGTCGCTCCGCTTCGCCGCGGCAGCCTCCGATGGGAGCGACGCCGCAGTCTGCCGCCCGGCGCCTGAAAGCGCAACGCGGCCGCGTCAGGTCTTGAGCCGGTAGCCCACGCCCGCCTCGGTCAGCAGCCACTGCGGCCGGTTGGGGTCGGCCTCCAGCTTCTTGCGCAGATTGGCCATGTGCACGCGGACGTAGTGCACGTCCTCGGCATGGCCGGGGCCCCAGACGGCCTTCAGCAGGTGCTGGTGGGTCAGCACGCGGCCCGGCGCGGCGGCCAGCTCCTGCAGCAGCCGGTACTCGATGGGCGTCAGGCGCAGCTCCTCGCCGCCCCGCGTGACGGTGCGCAGCGCGCGGTCCACGGCGATGTCGCCGAAGCGCAGCACGGGGTCGGCATCGTTGCCGCCGCCGCCACCTCCCCTCGTGAAGCGGCGCAGCTGCACGCGCACGCGAGCCAGCAGCTCGGCCACGCCGAAGGGCTTGACGAGGTAGTCGTCGGCACCGGCGTCCAGGGCCTGCACCTTGCGCTCCTCGCCCTCGCGGGCCGACAGCACCAGCACCGGCGCCTGCGACCAGCCGCGGAACTCGCGGATGAAGTCCAGGCCGTCGCCGTCGGGCAGGCCCAGGTCCAGCACGACCAGCTCGGGGCGGCGCGTCGCCGCGTCGATGAGGCCGCGGGCCAGCGTGGCCGCCTCGAAGACCTCGATGCCCTCGCTCTCCAGCGCCATGCGCACGAAGCGCCGGATCTCCGGCTCATCCTCGATCATCAACACGCGTGCGGCGCTCACTCCGGTTTCTCCTGTGGCGGCTGACCGAGAGGAAGTTCGATGCGAACGCAGGCGCCGCCGGTCGCCACATTGTGGGCGCTGATGCGCCCGCCATGCGCCTCGACGATGGCCTTGCAGATGGCCAGGCCCAGGCCGACGCCGGGCGTGGCGCTCTCGCGGTCGCCGCGCTCGAACTTGTCGAAGAGCTGGGCCTCGCGGCCCGCCGGAAAGCCCGGGCCGCTGTCGCTGACATCGATCTCGACCTGCCGCCCCGCCGTGCGCGCGGCGACGCGGATGGGGCCGGACGCGTACTTGGCCGCGTTCTCCAGCAGGTTGACGAGCACGCGCTCGATGAGCACGGCGTCCAGCTCGACGAGGGGCAGCTCTGCCGCCAGGTCCACCGCCACGTCGCGGCCGGCCAGCACTTCGTCCAGGCCGGCGAGCGCGCTGCCGACGACCTCCTGCAGCGGCAGCCAGTGGCGGTTGAGCTGCACCGCGCCGGACTGCAGCCGCGCCATGTCCAGCAGATTGCCCACCAGCGCGCTCATGCGCAGCGCCGAGCGGCGCACCGCGTCGGCCACCTCGGCCTGGGGCGGGTTCAGCGGCGTCAGCTTCAGCGCGTCGGCCAGGCCCACGAGGGCGGCCAGCGGCGTGCGCAGGTCGTGGGAGACGGCCGTCAGCAGCGAGTTGCGCAGGCGCTCGCTCTCGATCTGCAGCGTGCTCTGCTGCGCCACCTCGATGTAATGGATGCGCTCCAGCGAGATGGCCAGCAGCGCCGCACAGGTGTCCAACAGCTCGCGCTCGTCGGGCAGCCAGCGCCGGCCCTGGCCGTCGACGGCGAGCACGCCGCGCAGCCGCATCGGCGCCGTCAGCGGCAGCATCAGGCAGGGGCTGGCGGGCAGCGTGTCGGTGCCCTGCCCGGCCGGCTGGCCGTGGTCGAAGGCCCATTGCGCAACGCCCAGGTCGGGCTGGGCGCTGCCCGAGCCCTGGACGGGCAGCACGGAAAGCACCTCGCGGCCGGGCGTGGCGCCGAGCGGCGGCGCGAGCACGGCCGACGCGACGCCGAACTCGGCGCGCAGGAAGCGCGTGCCGATCTCGGCCACCTGCTCGGGCACGAGGGCGGCGCCGAGGTCGCGCGACATCGCATACAGCCCGCGCACGCGGCGCTCGCGCTCCCGGGCCGCACGGGCCTGGGCCTGCAGGCCGGCCGCGAGCTGGCCGATGACCAGACCCACCAGCAGCAGCACGGCGAAGGTGACGAGGTATTGCGCGTCACTGACGGCGAAGGACCAGCGCGGCTCGACGAAGAAGAAGTCGAAGGCCGCGACGCCCGCCAGCGCGGCCAGCGCCGCCGGTGCGCGGCCGAAGCGCAGCGCCACGCCGACGACGTTGAGCAGGTAGAGCATCGCGATATTGGTCACCGCGATGAGATCCAGCAGCAGTCCGTTGATGGCCGTCGTCAGCGCGACGCCGGCCAGCGCCGCCGCGAAGCCGCGCAGCATGTGCGGCGCCAGCAGGCCGCGCGGCATGCGCGGCTGCGGCTCTGCGTCGCGCGCCACGGTCGGCAGCGCGACCTGCAGCACGTCCATGTCGTCGGCCAGGCGGTTCAGCGCCTCGGCCAGCGAGAGCCGGCCCGGCCAGCGCCAGGCGCTCTCGCGCCGGCCGACGACAAGGCGGGCCAGGTTGTGCTCGCGCGCATAGCCCACCAGCGCCGCCCCCACCTCGGGCGCCGACAGCAGGGCCGTGCGCGCGCCCAGGCTCTTGGCCAGCTCCAGCGTGCGCTGCACGCGCTGGCGGTCCGCGTCGCCCAGCGCCCTTGCCGTCTGCACATGCACGGCATGCCACTCCAGCCCGAGCTGCTGGGCCAGGCGGGCCGCGCTGCGCACGACCTTGTCGCTGTTGCCGCCGGGGCCGACGCAGGCCAGCAGCGATTCGCGGTTGGGCCAGACGGCCCCCTGCGCCAGCTGCGTGTGCTCGCGCCGGTAGGCCTGCATCTGGTCGTCGACGCGGTCGGCCGTGCGGCGCAGCGCCAGCTCGCGCAGCGCGAGCAGATTGCCCTTGCGGAAGAAGTTCTTGGCCGCGCGCTCGGCCTGCTGCGGCAGATAGACCTTGCCTTCTTTCAGCCGCTGCAGCAGCTCGTCGGGCGGCAGGTCGACGACGACCACCTCGTCGGCCTCGTCGAAGACCTTGTCGGGCAGCGTCTCCCAGACGCGGATGCCGGTGATGCCGCCGACGACGTCGTTCAGGCTCTCCAGGTGCTGCACGTTCAGCGTCGTCCAGACCTCCACGCCGGCCTCGCGCAGCTCCTGCGCGTCCTGCCAGCGCTTGGCATGCCGCGAGCCGGGCGCGTTGCTGTGGGCCAGCTCGTCCAGCAGCAACACGCCGCCGGGTTCGGCCGCGCCCCAGGCCAGCGCCGCGTCGAGGTCGAATTCGCGCAGCGCCTGGCCGCGCCCGGCCACCTCCCTCAGCGCGATGCGCGGCAGGTCGCGGGCGATGGCCTCGGTGTCGGCACGTGCATGGGTCTCGACGACGCCGATGCGCACCGGCCGGCCCTGCAGCTTGGCGGCATGCGCGGCCGCCAGCATCGCGAAGGTCTTGCCGACGCCGGCATTGGCGCCGAAGAAGATCTTCAGCCGGCCGCGCTTGGCGGCGGCTTCGTCGCGCTGCACCTTGGCCAGCAGCGCATCAGGGTCGGGGCGGTCGTCGGTCATCAGGCGTGCGGCAGGGCATCAAGTGCGAGATTAAGCCTCAGCACATTGACGCGCGGCTCGCCGATGAAGCCCAGCCAGCGGCCCTCGGTGTGCTGCTCGACGAGGGCGCGCAGCTTCGCGACCGGCAGGCCGCGCACGCGCGCGACGCGGGCCAGCTGGTAGTCGGCGGCGGCGCGGCTGATGTGGGGGTCCAGGCCGCTGGCCGAGGTGGTCACGAGGTCGACCGGCACGGGCAGCATGTTGCCCGGATCGGCCGCGCGCAGCGCCTGGATGCGCGCCTTGACGGCATCCGCCAGGGCCGGCGCCGTCGGCGCGAGGTTGGAGCCGGACGAATTGCCCGCGTTGTAGGGCATGGGGCCGGTGGCCGACGGGCGGCTCCAGAAGTGGCCGGGGTCGGCAAAGGTCTGGCCGATCAGCGTCGAGCCGACGGGCTTGCCGTCGCGCGCGACGAGGCTGCCGTTGGCCTCGTCAGGGAACAGCCCCTGCGCAACGCCGGTGACGACGAGCGGATAGGCCAGGCCGGTGACAAGGCTCAGCACGACGAACAGCGTCAGCGCGGGCCGCCACAGCGGCACCTCGGCCGTGGCCGCCGAGGCGGCGGGAGGGGTGGAAAGCGTGGTGGTCATGACGGGTTTCCTGTTCAGAAGGTCTTCTTCAGGCCGACGACCAGCGCGGTCTTGCCCATGAATTTTCCATTCACGGGACTGGCATAGGTCGTCTTGTCGGCGTCCGTGCCGACGAGGGATCCGCTCAGTACCAGGCCGGAGAAGTCCTTGGCCAGCGTCAGCGAGTAGTCGGTGTAGGAAGCGGCCGCGAGATGCCTGACTGTCTGGTGGCCGACGTGCGGCGCCAGGCTGAAGCCGTCGCCGATGTCGAAGTTGGCCGTCACGTCGAGGTAGCCGCTGTTCCTGCTGTCGGCGTAGCCGAACAAATTGGTCGTGCTGTGCGAATACTTGGCCGTCACCGGGCCGAAGCTCACCGCGCCGTAGAGCTCGAAGGTGTTGGCGCTGGGGTTGAGCTTGTTGCTCGGGTAGACGTACTGCAGCACGCCGACGTCCAGCGTCAGGCCCTTGGCGACCTCGGTCCTGTAGCCGCCGTACAGGTCGACCTCGACGTCGCCGTCGCCACCGGCGTCCTTGACCCACTTGATCGTCGAGGCCCAGGTGCCGACATAGAAGCCGTTCGCGCCGGCGTAGTCGATGCCGCCTTGCAGAGCGGGCCTCAGGCGGCTCTGCGAGATGCCGCGGTAGCGGTACTCGCTGACGACGCCGACATTGAAGGACAGCGGATCTGCCGCGGGCGCGGGTTCGTCGGCAAAGGCGGGAATGGCGGCCGCGAGGGCCAGCAGGGAAACGAGTGTTTTCATGAAATTTGGAAGTGGGTTCAAGCCAGGCCGAGCGCGACGAGGATGAGGTCGATGATCTTGATGCCGATGAAGGGCACGATGACTCCGCCCAGGCCGTAGACCAGCAGGTTGCGGCGCAGCAGCGCGGCCGCGCCGATGGCGCGGTAGCGCACGCCCTTCAAGGCCAGCGGGATCAGCACGACGATGATCAGCGCGTTGAAGATGACGGCGCTCAGGATGGCCGAGTTGGGGCTGGCCAGGCGCATCACGTTCAGCGCCGACAGCTGCGGGTAGGTCGACACGAAGGCCGCCGGCAGCACGGCGAAATACTTGGCCAGGTCGTTGGCGATGGAGAAGGTTGTCAGCGACCCGCGCGTCATCAGCATCTGCTTGCCGGTCTCGACGACCTCGATGAGCTTGGTCGGGTTGCTGTCGAGGTCGACCATGTTGCCCGCCTCGCGCGCGGCCTGGGTGCCGGTGTTCATCGCGACAGCCACGTCGGCCTGGGCCAGGGCCGGCGCGTCGTTGGTGCCGTCACCGGTCATCGCGACCAGCTTGCCCTGCGACTGCTGCTCGCGGATCAGCGCCAGCTTGGCCTCGGGCGTGGCCTCGGCCAGGAAGTCGTCCACACCGGCCTCCGCCGCGATGGCTGCGGCCGTCAGCCGGTTGTCGCCAGTGACCATGACCGTCTTGATGCCCATGCGGCGCAGTTGCGCGAAGCGCTCCTTGATGCCGGGCTTGACGATGTCCTTCAGTTCGACGACGCCGAGGATGCGCGCGCCGTCGGCAACCGCCAGCGGCGTGCTGCCGCGGCGCGCGGCCTCGTCCACCGTGGCCTGCACGCTGGCGGGCCAGCGGCCACCCAGGGCCTCGACATGGGTGCGCACCGCGCTTCCGGCGCCCTTGCGGATGCGGCGCTCGCCGAGGTCGACGCCGCTCATGCGCGTCTGCGCCGTGAACGGCACGAACTCGCCGTGGCCGGAGGCCGGGGCAGCGGGGCCGAACTTGCGGTCGGCCAGGGCCACGATGCTGCGGCCCTCGGGCGTCTCATCGGCCAGCGAGGCCAGGCGCGCCGCGTCGGCCAGCCGGGCCTCGCTGACGCCGTCCAGCGGCCAGAAGGCATCGGCCTGGCGGTTGCCCAGCGTGATGGTGCCGGTCTTGTCCAGCAGCAGCACGTCGACGTCGCCGGCGGCCTCGACGGCGCGGCCCGACGTGGCGATGACATTGGCCTGCAGCATGCGGCTCATGCCCGCCACGCCCACGGCCGACAGCAAGCCGGCGATGGTGGTCGGGATCAGGCAGACCAACAGTGCGACGAGCACGACGATGCCAACCGGCTGCCCGGCGCCCGCGACCGCCACGCTGAACTGCGAGAACGGCAGCAGCGTGGCGCACACGCCCAGGAAGACCAGCGTCAGCGCGACGAGCAGGATGGTCAGCGCGATCTCGTTGGGCGTGCGCTTGCGCTGCGCGCCTTCGACCATCGCGATCATGCGGTCGACGAAGGTCTCGCCGGGGTTGACGGCCACGCGGGCGACGACCCAGTCGGACAACACGCGCGTGCCGCCGGTCAGCGCCGAGAAGTCGCCGCCGCTCTCGCGGATGACGGGGGCCGATTCGCCGGTGATGGCGCTCTCGTCCACGGACGCGACGCCGTCGACGACCTCGGCATCGGCCGGCACGACGTCGCCGGTCTCGATGAACACCAGCTCGCCCTTGCGCAGCGTGCTGGCCTCGCGCGGCGTCCACTTCAGCGACTCGCGTGGCGCGCCGGCCTTCCAGCCGGCGAGGACCTTGGCCCAGGTCTCCTTCTTCAGGCCACGCAGCGACGCGGCCTGCGCCTTGCTTCGGCCCTCGGCCAGTGCCTCGGCGAAGTTGGCGAACAGCACGGTGAACCACAGCCACACGGTCACCGCGATGACGAAGCCATTCGGTTGGGCGATGGACAGGGCCGTCGTCAGCAGGCTGCCCAGGTAGACGACGAACATCACCGGGTTGCGCAACTGCGTGCGCGGGTCCAGCTTGCGGAAGGAATCGGCCAGCGCGGCGCGGGTCAGCGCGGGGTCGAACAGGGAGAAACCGGCGCGTTTCATTGCGCACCCCACAGAGTCAGATGCTCGACGACGGGCCCCAGGGCCAGCGCCGGCACATAGTTCAGAAGACCGACCAGCAGCACGGTGCCGATCAGCAGCACGACGAACAGCGGGCCGTGCGTGGGCAGCGTGCCCTCGCCGGGGGCGAGGCGCTTCTTGGCCGCCAGCGAGCCGGCCATGGCCAGCACCGGCACGATGACGCCGAAGCGGCCGATCCACATCACCAGGCCCAGCAGCAGGTTGTAGAAGGGCGTGTTGGCCGACAGGCCGGCGAAGGCGCTGCCGTTGTTGTTGCCGGCGGACGAGAACGCATACAGCACCTCGCTGAAGCCATGCGCGCCGGGCGCGGCGATGCCGGCCTTGCCCGGCTCCATGACGACGGCGATGGCCGTGCCGACGAGCACGGCGAGCGGCGTCAGCAGGATGGCCAGCGACACCATCTTCATCTCGTGCGCCTCGATCTTCTTGCCGAGGTATTCGGGCGTGCGGCCGATCATCAGCCCGGCGACGAAGACGGCCAGGATGGCGAACACCAGCATGCCGTACAGGCCCGCGCCGACGCCGCCGAAGACGACCTCGCCGAGCTGCATCATGACCAGGGGCACGAGGCCGCCCAGCGGCGTGAAGCTGTCGTGCATCGCGTTGACGGCGCCGCAGCTGGCGGCGGTCGTGATGACGGCGAACAGCGACGAGGCCTCGATGCCGAAGCGCACTTCCTTGCCCTCCATGTTGCCGCCGGACTGCGCAATACTCTGGGTCGCGTCGACGCCGAGCTTGGCGAGCTGCGGGTTGCCGGCCTGTTCGGCCGCCGTGGCCACGACGACCGCGACGACGAACATCGCCGTCATCGCGCCCAGCAGCGCCCAGCCCTGGCGCATGTCGCCCACCTGCCGGCCCATGACGAAGCACAGCGCCGCCGGGATCAGGAAGATGGACAGCATCTGCAGCGCGTTGGTGGCCGCGCTGGGGTTCTCGAAGGGATGCGCCGAGTTCGCGTTGAAGAAGCCGCCGCCGTTGGTGCCCAGCATCTTGATCGCGAGCTGCGAGGCCACCGGGCCGAGGGCGATGCTCTGGCCCTGGCCGCTCTTGTCTTCCATGACGGGCTGGCCGTCGGCGCCCTTGAGCGGCTGGCCGTCGGCGCCGACCTTGGGCTCCTGCCAGCTCTGCGCCTCGAGGGTCGTCACGTCCTGGTAGGGCCTGAGCGTCTGCACGACGCCCATGCCGGCCAGCACCAGCGCGAACACCAGGGACAGCGGCAGCAGCACCCACAGCGTCGCGCGGGTCAGGTCGGTCCAGACATTGCCGATGGCCTTGCCGCTGTGGCGGGCGAAGCCGCGCACCAGCGCGACGACGACGGCGATGCCGGTGGCGGCGGACAGGAAGTTCTGCACCGTCAGCGCGAGCATCTGGGTCAGATAGCTCATCGTCGTCTCGCCGCCATAGCCCTGCCAGTTGGTGTTGGTCACGAAGCTGACGGCGGTGTTGAAGGCCGAGTCGGGCGTGACGGCGGCCAGGCCCTGCGGGTTCAGCGGCAGCCATTGCTGCAGGCGCTGCAGCGCGTAGACGGCGAAGACGCCCAGCGCATTGAAGATCAAGAGGCCGAGCGCATAGCTCAGCCAGCCCTGCTCGGCATCGGCATCGACGCCGGCCAGCCGCAGCAGGCCACGCTCGACGCGGCGCAGCCAGCCCACGCGGCCTTCCATCGCCGCGTGGATCCAGCGCGCCAGCGGCCAGGCCAGCGCGAACAAGACGACGAGGAAGACGATCAGCTGAATCCAGGCGGACGTGCTCATGACAGGTCCTCCGGGAACAGCAGCGCCCAGAACAGATAAGCGACCAGCCCGACGACGAGGATGGTCGCAGCGATTTCGAAGCCGCTCATGACTTCCTCCTCGCCAGCTTGTCGCAGCCCCAGGCCGCGAGACCGGTCACAAGCGCGAGAGCCGCGCAGAGACCGAGAAAAACGATGTCCATGACACCTCCATAACGATGGAGGTCATTCTGGAAATCGGGCCGTCAAGCCGCCGACAAGAACGCGGCGGGCGGCATCAAGAAAGCATCAAGATTTGGGCAGCGCGAGCTGGGTGATGTCGATGCCGCGCTCCGCGGCGATGGCTTCCAGCACCGGCAGCAGCGGCCCCAGCTTCTCGTCCAGCGCGTCGCGCACGGTGTCGACGACGACCTGGGTGCTGCGCTCGATCTCGATGTGCACCGCGTCGCCAACGTCCTTGTCGCCGAAGGTCGTCATGCGCAGCGTCTCGGGGATGAGCCAGACCTCGAACCAGCCCGAGCCGTCGCGCTCGCGCCGGGCCTCGGCCACGGTCAGGCTGCAGCCGTTGACGCCGATGTATCCCTTGGCGAAGACATAGCGCATCCACGGCGCCGGCAGCGCGAAGCGGATGACGTGGTTGTTGTCGGGCCTGCGGATCTCTGCGATGCGGGCAGACACGTCCACATGCCCCGACAGCGGATGGCCGCCGATCTCGACGCCCTCCTTCGCGGCGCGCTCGACGTTCAGGCCCGAGCCCACCATCAGGCCGCCCAGCGTCGTCAGCCTGAGCGTCTGCGCCATCACGTCGAAGCTGGCCACGCCGGGCGCCGGGCGCTCGGTGACGGTCAGGCAGACGCCGTCGCAGGACACGCTAGCACCGATGGCCAGTTCCGCGTCGAAGCCCTGCGGGAACTTCAGGTGCAGCGTGTGCAGGCCCTCGCGGGCCTCGATGGATTCGACGC
>BFBZ01000164.1_pt1 | contig 88326 bp, 75 predicted proteins | sample 1888401 | NCBI WGS metagenome assembly BFBZ01 (sample SAMD00112614, study PRJDB3348) | symbiont metagenome | host: Chara braunii
TAGAACACGTCGCCCGGATAGGCTTCGCGGCCCGGCGGGCGGCGCAGCAGCAGCGACATCTGGCGGTAGGCGACGGCCTGCTTGGAAAGATCGTCGTACACGATCACGGCGTGCATGCCGTTGTCGCGGAAGTATTCACCCATGGCGCAGCCGGTGTAGGGCGCGAGGAACTGCATGGGCGCCGGATCCGACGCGGTCGCCGCGACGACGATGGAATATTCCAGCGCGCCGTTGTCCTCGAGCGTCTTCACGATCTGGGCGACGGTCGAACGCTTCTGGCCGACGGCGACGTAGACGCAGTAGAGCTTGCGGCTCTCGTCGGTGCCCTTGTTGATCGGCTTCTGGTTCAGGAAGGTGTCGATGGCGACGGCGGTCTTGCCGGTCTGGCGGTCACCGATGATCAGCTCGCGCTGGCCACGTCCGATCGGCACCAGCGAGTCGACGGCCTTGAGGCCGGTCTGCATCGGCTCGTTCACCGACTTGCGCGGAATGATGCCGGGAGCCTTCACCTCGACGAGGCGGCGCTCGGTGCTCTGGATCGGGCCCTTGCCGTCGATCGGGTTGCCGAGGCCGTCGACCACGCGGCCGAGCAGGCCCTTGCCGACCGGCACGTCGACGATGGCGCCGGTACGCTTGACGGTGTCGCCTTCGCGGATGGTGCGGTCTTCGCCGAAGATCACGACGCCGACATTGTCGCGCTCGAGGTTCAGCGCCATGCCCTTGATGCCGCCGGGGAACTCGACCATCTCGCCGGCCTTGACGCTGTCGAGGCCGTAGACGCGGGCGATACCGTCACCGACGGAGAGAACCTGGCCGACCTCGGCGACTTCGGCTTCGGTACCGAAGTTGGCGATCTGCTGCTTCAGAATGGCCGAGATTTCGGCGGCACGGATATCCATTTAGGCAACTCCCTTCATGGCAAGCTGCAAGCGCTGCAGTTTGCTGCGGATGGACGAATCGAACAGGCGCGAGCCGACCTTCACGACGAGGCCGCCGAGAATGTCGGGTTCGACGCGCGCGTCGACGGAAACCTTGGCGCCGCCCAGCACGGAGCGCAGCGCGGTGCTGAGCTGCTCGACCTGGGCGGGGGAAAGCGGAACGGCCGAAGTGACGGTCGCGGTGGTCTCACCGCGACGGCTGGCCAGCTCGGCGAGGAAGGCCGAGGCCATGCCCGGCAGGTCGCGGGCGCGGCCGTTGGCCGCCACAGCGCCGACAAAATTGCGGGTCAAACCAGCAATGCCCGCCGCGTCGAGCACGGCCAGCAGCGCCTTGCCCTGCAGGTCGCGGCCGATCACGGGGCTCGCGATCAGGCGGGCAAGGTCGGCACTCTCGCCGACGAGCTTGCGGAAGGTGGTCAGGTCCTGCGCGACCTGATCGAGCGACTTGGCATTGTCCGCCAGCTCGAAAAGGGCGCTGGCATAGCGTCCGGCAACGCCGGTCGTGGCGGAGGATGCGGTAGACACGTCGAAAGCCTCTCCCCTACCGTGCGGCGCACGGCCGGCAAGCCATTGAATTCACTCACTTTTCACCAGCCGGACGCCCTGCAGCGCCTGCCGTCCCGCCCCGGAAAAGCGCGCGTTGCTACCATGCGGTTTTTCCCGGCGCAAGATTGGCAAGGTCCTGTATTACCGCGGTTTTTCGGCGCGATCTGTCACAGGAAGGAATAGGGGTCGACATCGACCTGCAGACGAACTGAATTGGGTAGCCCGATTTGCTCCAGCCAGGCGTGCAGCAGCGGTTGCACGGCGATATCACGCGACGTCTTGAGCAGGAACCGCCGCCGATGCCGGCCGCGCAGCAGCGCCATGGGTGCGACAGAGGGGCCGAGCACGGTGACGCCGTCGCGATGCGGCGCCCGGCGGGCAAGCGCCGCACAGACATTATCGACTGCGGCAGGATCGGGCCCCGAGACGATCAGCGACGCCAGCCGGCCGTAGGGCGGCATGGCGGCGGCCTCGCGATCGGCCAGCTCGACTTCGACGAAGCGATCGCGATCGCCCGAGACCAGCGCCTGCATCACCGCGTGGTCGGGATTGTGCGTCTGGATCAAGGCCCGGCCCGGCCGGCCGTCGCGGCCCGCGCGGCCTGCCACCTGATAGAGGAGCTGGAACGTCCGCTCGGCCGCCCGCAGATCACCGCCGTTCAGGCCGAGGTCGGCATCGATCACCGCGACGAGAGTCAAATTCGGAAAGTGATGACCCTTCGCCGCCATCTGCGTGCCGATCAGGATGTCGATCTCGCCGTTGATCATGCGCTCGACCGCCGCCTCGGCCTCGACGCGGTTCATCAAGCTGTCCGATGTGAAAAGCTCGAGCCGTGCCTCGGGAAAAAGTTCCGCCGCCTCCTCCGCCAGACGCTCGACACCGGGACCGCAGGCCACGAACTGATCGACCGCGCCGCAATGCTTGCAAGCCTGGGCCGGCGCCTCGGCATGACCGCAATGATGGCAGACCAGGGCGCGGCGGAAGCGATGCTCGACCAGCCAGGCCGAGCATTGCGGACATTCCAGTCCATGACCGCAGGCGCGGCAGAGGGTGATCGGCGCATAACCGCGTCGATTGAGGAACAGCAAGGTCTGTTCGCCGGCCGCCAAGGTCGCCTTCATGGCGTCGACCACCGGCGGCGACAGCCAACGCCCGCGTGTCGGCGGATCGCGCCGCAGGTCGACCGCCGACAGGGCCGCCAATTGGTGGCCGCCATGCCGGCCGGGCAGCTGCACCTCGCCATAGCGGCCCGTCTGGACGTTGACGACGCTCTCCAGCGATGGCGTCGCCGAGGCCAGCACGATCGGCGCCGAGGCCAGCCGCGCGCGCACCACCGCCATGTCGCGTGCGTTGTAGATGACGCCGTCGTCCTGCTTGAAGGAGCCGTCATGCTCCTCGTCGACGACGATCAGACCGAGCTCGGCGAAAGGCAAAAACAGCGCGGATCGTGCGCCAACCACGACACTTACCCGGCCCTCGGCGATGGCGCGCCAGGTCTCGCGGCGCTCGAGGCTGGTCAGTCCGGAATGCCAGGCCGCCGGAGGGGCGCCGAACCGATCTTCGAAGCGCTTGAGCCACTGCGCGGTGAGCGCGATCTCCGGCAACAGCACCAGCACCTGCCGCCGCGCCGCGACCGCCGCTGCGATCGCCTCGAAATAGACCTCGGTCTTACCGGCGCCCGGCACACCGTCGAGCAAGGTCGCCGAAAAGGCATGCGCCCTCACCTTGTCGACCAACCCGTCGGCGGCGGCTTTCTGATCGGGCGACAGGACCGGCCCCTCGCGCGTGCCGTCGGGCTGCGGGAAGGCGCGCCGCACGACACGCTCCACGGCTTCGAGCAGGCCGACCGATGCCATGGTCTTCACGACCGACGTGCCGACACCGGCGAGATGCGCGAGTTCGGCGACCGGCATGGCCGGACCCTCCTTCGTCACCTCGAGCACGCGACGGCGCGCTGCCGTCAGTTTCAGCGCGGTGTCGTCGGATTGCGGCGTGGCGGCGGCGCGATAGACCAGCTCGGTCTTGGGCGCCTCCAATGCCGATGGCGCACTCATCGCCATGCGCAGCACGGCACCACGCGGCATCAGGGTGTAGGCCGACACCCAATCGACGAAGCGGCGCATTGCTTCGGCCATCGGCAGCGCCGGCAGCACACCGACGACGTCGCGCAGCTTCGCCTGCGGCACTTCGCCGGTGCCGGCGCCCCAGACGACTCCGATCACCTCGCGCTTGCCCAGCGGCACGACCACGAAATGGCCGGGAACAAGCGCAAGCTCCGCCGGGACGCGATAGTCGTAGGCGTCGGCCAAGGGCAGCGGCAGCAGCACCTGGACGGTGTTTTCCACTGCCTGCGAACGCAGCCGCATTGCCGCCTCGTCTTGTGGCTCCGAGGCGGAATCGCTAGAAATTGTGGCAGCAGATAAGTCCGAACTACCGGCCATTGGGGTATTTTATATGAAGTTCTTCGTCGATACCGCCGATGTCGCCGAAATCAAGGATCTGGCCGCGTCCGGCCTGCTCGACGGTGTCACCACCAATCCCTCGCTGATCATGAAGGCTGGCCGGCCCATGCTCGAGGTGATCAAGGAAATCTGCGCCATCGTGCCCGGTCCGGTCAGCGCCGAAACCGTGGCGACCGATCACAAGACCATGCTCGAGGAAGGCCGCAAGCTCGCCAAGCTCGCCAAGAACGTCGCGGTCAAGGTGCCGCTGACGCCGGACGGGCTCAAGACCTGCAAGGCATTGGCGTCGGAAGGTACGATGGTGAACGTCACGCTGTGCTTCTCGCCGGCGCAGGCGCTGCTGGCCGCCAAGGCCGGCGCCACCTTCGTCTCGCCGTTCGTCGGCCGCCTCGACGACATCGGCCATGACGGCATGCATCTCATCGGCGAGATCATGACGATCTATCGCCAGTACCCGCACTTAAAGACCGAGGTGCTGGTCGCCTCGGTACGCCACAGCCAGCATGTCGTGCAGGCCGCCAAGCTCGGCGCCCAGGTCGCGACCGTGCCGCCCAACGTGCTGCGCCAGCTCTTCAAGCATACTCTGACCGATAATGGACTGAAGGCCTTCCTCGACGATTGGGCCAAGACCGGCCAATCGATCCTCTGACCCGGAGACGGGCGCCGATGGACAACAAGGACAACACGAAAGAGGCGAACGACGGCACCGTCACCGCGCCCGACGGTTCCGGCCGGCAGGTGAAGCTGATCACCGCCGACGACGCCATCGCCTATCTCAAGGCCCATCCCGACTTCTTCGACAAGCATGCCGAGCTCGCGACAGAGCTCGGCATACCGCCGCGCGTGCAGGGGCCGGGCGTCATCGACATGCAGCAGGCGATCCTGAAGCGCCTGCGCAGCGAGATCGACCGGCTGAAGACCGAGCGCACCGAGATCATCGCCAACTCCAAGCAGAACCAGATCGTCCAGAACCGTATCCAGGCGGCGGTGATCAGCATCATCCAGGCGACGACCTTCGAGAAGATGATCCACGTCGTCACCCACGAGCTGCCGGACCTGCTCGACGTCGACTTCATCACCATGGCGATCGAAGCCAATGCCGATGCTCCCAAGCGCGTGCCGGTGCGTGGCGTCTATGTCCTGGCGCCGGGCGCCATCGACGCCGCGATCGGCCCCGAGAAGCATGCCCGCCTGCGCTCCGACATCGTGGGCGAAGAGGCTTTCTTCGGCGACATCGCACGCTTCGTGAAATCCGACGTGCTGATGCGCCTGCGCGTCTCCTCGGGCTCGCCCGACGGCGTCATGTGCTTCGGCGCCCGCGACCCCGAGGCGTTCGGCCCGGATATGTCGACCGAGCTGCTGTTCTTCCTCGCCAAGGTGCTGGAGAACACCATCCGCGCCTGGCTCGACCTGCCCGAGTGACGTCCGCCGGGGCGAAGTCCGAATGAGCGTCGCGGCGACGCTGCAGGATTGGCGCGACTGGCTGCAGAGCGAGCGCCGGTTTTCCACCCACACGCTCACCGCCTACGAGCACGACGTCGCGACCTTCCTCGGCTTCATGACGAGCTACCTCGGCGAGGCGCCGACGCTCGAGGCGCTGGGCGGCCTGAAGCCGGCCGAGTTCCGCGCCTGGCTCACGGAGCTCAACAATCGCGGCCTGGCGCGCACGTCGACGGCGCGCGCTTTCTCATCGGTGCGATCCTTCTTCGCCTATCTCGACAAGAACGGGCTGGCCCACAATGCCAGCATCGCCTCGGTCAAGACGCCCAAGCTGCCGCGTTCGGTGCCCAAGGCACTGAGCGAACGCGACATGGCAGACCTCCTCGAGGCCGAGTCCGACCGCGATCGCGCCCCCTGGCTCGACCTGCGCGACACCGCCGTGCTGATCCTGCTCTATGGCGCAGGCCTGCGCATCGGTGAGGCCCTCACCCTCACCAAGGCTCAGGTCGACGACCTGCTGGCGAGCGGCAACGACACGCTGGCCATCACCGGCAAGGGCAACAAGACGCGCCTGGTCCTTCTGCTGCCGCAGGCCCTGCAGGCGCTCAGAGCCTATCGCGAAGCCTGCCCCTGGCTCGCCGCGGCCAGGCCCGCCGACCGGGTGTTCGTCGGCGCCCGCGGCGGCGCGCTCGACCCCGCCATCGTGCAGAAGCGGGTGCGCGAGATCCGCCGCAGCCTCGGCCTCGCCGAAAGCGTGACGCCGCACGCCCTGCGCCACTCCTTCGCGACGCATTTGCTGGGCGCCGGCGGCGATCTGCGCACCATTCAGGAGCTGCTGGGCCATGCCTCGCTCTCCACCACCCAGCGCTACACCGACGTCGACGCCGCCCGCCTCGCCGACGTCTATCGCAAGGCCCATCCGCGCGCGAAGATCGGAAACTGAACCCATGCCGCAGCATATCGGAATCGTCGCTTGTTCGGCCGAAGGCGCCGCCCTTTGCTACAAGACGATCTGCGTCGAGGGCGCGCGGTTCCTCGGGCCCCATGCCCATCCCGAAGTCTCGCTGCACACCCATTCACTGGCCGACTATGTCGACTGCCTCGATCGCGGCGATCGGCCGGGCGTTGCCGAGTTGATGCTCTCCTCGGCGCGCAAGCTCGCGAGCGCCGGCGCCGACTTCCTGATCTGTCCCGACAACACGATCCACCAGGCGATGGGCCACGTGCTGCCGCAGTCACCGCTGCCCTGGCTGCACATCGCCGAGGTCGTGGCCGACGAGGCCGTGGCGCGCGGCTTCAAGCGGATCGGCATCACCGGCACGAACTGGCTGGTCGACAGCGACGTCTATCCCGAGAAGCTCGGGGCGCGCGGCCTCGGCTTCCTGAAGCCGACCGACGACGAGCGCGACGAGATCGGCCGCATCATCATGGACGAGCTGGTGCAGAGCCGCTTCACGCCGCAGGCGGTCGCGACCTTCCAGCGGGTCATGGGCCGCATGAAGGGCGAAGGCTGCGACGCCGTGGTGCTGGGCTGCACGGAAATCCCGCTGATCATGAACGACGCCAACTCGCCGCTGCCGACGCTCGATTCGACACGGCTGCTCGCCCAGGCCGCGCTGAGACGCGCGACGACTGTCTGAGCGTCAGAGCGAATTTCTGAAGATGATCTGGCCGTCGTCCTGGCGGCCGATCTCCTGCCATCCGTTGGTCCGATAGAACCGTTCGGCGCGCGTGCCGGAACCGGTCGTGAGCGTTGCCGCCGAAAAGCCCGCCGCCCGCAGATCCTCGCAGGCCTTCGGCAGCAGCACGCGACCGATGCCGCGGCCCTCGTAGTCCGGATGGATGAAAAGGCCGAAGATCGTGCCGTCGCGCAGGTCGGCGACCGCGAAGCCCTGCACGGCGCCCGCTTCCTCCCAGACCCAGAAGGTTCCATTCTCGAAGATCCAGTCGGCGGTACGGTCGACTTTGGCTTGCGAGGCCGCGCTCAGCTTGTTCTCCCGAACGGCAAGGCGCACTTCGGTGATGCGGGGACGGTCGGCAAGGGTCGCTCGACGAATCATGGTCTCACGTCACGATCGATGAGGCGGTCTGGCGGCGTTGCACCAGCCATTCGACCGCAAAGCTGCCGGCAATGGCGACAAGAGCAAGGCCGATGACGACCGGCTGGGTCTGCCAGAGGCTGACCATGAAGGCGCCGAAAGCGACGGTCATCAGCACGGCACCGAGCAGGATCAGGCTTCGCCGTCCCCCGACATCCGCATGCAACCGCCAGTGCGCCAGGAAGACTGCGAGATAGGTGACCAGGAAGGTGGCGCCGGCGACCTGCGCAATGACTCCAAGATCGAAGAGATTCACCATGATCAGGATGGCGCCTGCCGCCCAGACCAGGCCACGGGTCCCCTGCCCCCAGGCCGTACGGCCGAAGGCGGCCGGCAGCTGCTGGCGGGCGGCAAGACCGCGCGAGACTTCGAGGGCGGAGAAGATGCAGGCATTGATGGCGGATGCCGTCGCAAACAGCGCACCGCCCGCCACGATGACGAACCCGGCATGGCCCAGCACCGGCCGCGCCGCCTGAGCCACGGCCGTATCGGCGTAACGCGCGAGTTCGGCCGGTGAAATGTTGCCCAGCACGACGATCGCCAGGCCGACATAGAGGACGATCACCAGGCCGATGGCGAGGTAGATGGCCCGCGGGATCGTCGTCTGTGGATCGGCGACATATCCGGCAGCATTGGTCATCATGCCGTAGCCGGCATAGGCGAAGAATGTCAGGCCGACGCTGGCCAGCAGCGTGGCGGCCCCCACGGTCGGGCCCGCCGTCAGCAGGGCCGGCTCGATCCCCGGCATGCCGGCGGCCATCAGGACAGCCAGGATGACGAGCTTGGCCGCCACCAGGAGTTCCTCGAGCCGACCGACGGCGTTCGACCCCACCATGTTCGTCACCACCAGCGCGATCACGATGGCGGACGCGGAAAGATTCTTCGCCAGACGCGACGACTCGTCGCCGAAGAGCAGCCGGTCGGCGTAGGCCCCAAATGTCTTGGCGATCATCGCGACCGCGATGACCGACGTGACGAGATAGAGGACCGACAATCCGCCGGCGACGACCCGGGAGGGATAGGCACGATCGAAATAATCCATGATGCCGCCCGAACTGGGAAAGCGGGCCGCGAGACGGGCGTAGGAATAGCCCGACAGCAGCGCGATCACGCCACCGATGACGAACGACAGGTAGACATCGCGGCCGGCCATCAGGGCGGCCTGCCCCAGGAGCGCAAAGATGCCGGCGCCGACCATCGAGCCGATGCCGAGCGCTGCGACGCCCCACAGGCGCATGGTCCCGTGCTTGGCAGGCGTCGCAATATCGGTCACGAAGCTGCCCCCAGCAGCGCGCGGCCCATCGACTCGTCCATGGTTTGTGTCCCCCGCGGCGACCTTACACAATCGCCGCCTGGAGCAACACAACCGCTGATCTATTGGGCACGCTTGTAGACGACGTGCAGGGCACCGCCGCTGCGGCGCTCGCAGCTCACGAGGTCGAGGCCGAAGCTGGGCGTTCCCGACGGAAAGAGCGGAATGCCGTCACCCAGCACGATCGGCACGATCGCCATCTCCAGCACGTCGAACTTGCCGGCCGCGACCATGCCGCGGATCACCTGGCCGCCGCCCTCGACCCAGACACACCGATAGCCGCGTGCCTCGAGTTCGGCGGCCACGCCACCAAGATCACCCGACCGGGCCTCGACACCGGCAGGGGCATCCTCCAGTGGCCGGTTGGTCATGACGATGGTCGGCTTGCCGGGATGGGGCCAGTCGCCGAAACCACGCACGGCCTCGTAGGTGTCACGTCCCATCAGGATGGCATCGACCTTGGCCAGGAAGGGTTCGAGGCCGAATTCCTGCGGCGGATAGGCCTCCAGCCAGTCGAACGACCCGTCAGCGCGGGCAATCTTGCCGTCGAGCGATATCGCGATATGGCAGTGCCAGATCGTCTTTCCCATCAGCCAATACTCCGGATCACGGGGCGAGATGCTTGGCCAGGAAGGCCCTCACATCGGTCACGAATTGCTTCCAGGCCGGCTCGTGCGCCCCGTAATGGGCGCCGCAGCACCCGCCGGGCTTGCTGCGATTGCCGACCCCGTCGAGATAGCGCACCGGCAGGCCGAGCGCATCGAAGCTGTGATGCGCGCCGTCGTAGATTTTCGTTTCGACCAGATCCTTGCCGCGGGCGACCCGGTCGATCACGGCCTGGCAACGCGGCACCGGCGTCCAGTCGTCGAGCGCACCCATCGCAAACAGGGTCGGCTGGCGTACCGTGAGCGGCGCTTCCAGCGAGTCCGCCAGGGCGCAGTCGGGATAGACCAGCACGACGGCCCTGGCGGGCGGGGCAGCGGGCGCGGCCGAGGGTGATGCGGACGCCTGGCCCGACAGCGCGCGCAGCATCGCGACACCGCCACCGTAGGAATAGCCCATGTAGGCAAGGCGCTTGGGATCGATGCCGGGCTGCCGGGCCAGCCAGCCCAACGCCGCATCGATGTCGTGCGCCCGCGCCTCCGCATCGGCCTGGGTCGGCCAGTGGCGGCCGCAAACGTCCTTGAGACCACGCGCCGAGAAGCTATCGACGACGAGCGCGGCGTAGCCCCAGGACGCCAGCAGCCCCGCCATACGCGCGGTGTTCTGTCCCGGTCCGCCGCAACCGTGGAAGATCGCGACAGCCGCAACGGGCGTCGATGCGTTGGCCGGACGGAAGAGCTGTGCCGCGAGCTGGACCGTGCGGCCGGCCTGCTCGACCGGCACGCGGACGTTCTGCTGCGCTCCGGCCGGCAGGGCCGCCAGCAACGCCATGATTGCCGTCAGGATCGCCAGGGAGGCGGCGCCGAGGAGACGCCTCACGACGCCAACTGCGCTTCGAACAGACGCATGAGCTTTGACCGCTTCTTCAGGAGGTCGGCCAAGGTATAGCGATCGAGCACCGCCATGAAGGCTGCAAGTGCTTCATCGAGGGCGCCGGTCAGGCCGCAGGCCGGCGCGATGACGCAGGAGCCGCATTCCACCAGTTCGAACCCCTCCTCGGTCCGGCGCACGACGTCGCCGACATTGATCTGGTCGGCCGGCCGCGCCAGGCGGATGCCGCCCAGCCGGCCACGCACGCCTTCGACGTAGCCCGCCTTGCCGAGGTCGTGGGCGACTTTCATCAGGTGGTTCTGCGAGATGCCGTAGGCGCGCGCGATCTCCGAAATCGAGCAGACCTTGTCGGGCTGCGCGCCGAGATAGAGCAGCACCCGCATGGCGTAGTCGGTGTAGCGCGTCAGTCGCATGCCAGCCCCGGAGACCTCGCTCTGATGAGGATCGACAATACATGTATTTGATTGACATGTTTAGGGCATCAAAATACATGTACTTCATATACATGATTTGGAGCGATCCCATGAACGGCATCGAGGGTATCGACGAGGAAGGCCTCGCCCGGCTGGTCACCCGCTTCTATGGCAAGGTCCGCCAGGACCCGCTGATCGGCCCGGTTTTCAACGACGCGATCGACGACTGGCCCGAGCATCTGGAGAAGCTCGCAGCCTTCTGGTCTTCCCTGATGCTGACGACCGGCCGCTACAAGGGCATGCCGATGGCCGCCCATCTCAAGCATCGCAGCCGCCTGACGCCTGCCATGTTCGAGCGCTGGCTCGGCCTATGGCGCGAGACCACGACCGAGGAAATGCCGGCGCAGGCCGCCGCCGCCCTGCAGGCCAAGGCCAACCGTATCGCCGAGAGCTTCAAGCTGGCGTTGATGCTGAAGCTCGATCCCGCCCCCGGCCACGCCGCCTGATTCGCCACGCCGCCTGTTTCGGAGGAGAAGCATCATGCAAGGCCCTGCGCACATTCAGCCCGTCGACCTCCCAACCGTCGATCTCCCCACCGTCGATCTCCCCACCGTCGATCTCGATGTCCATCACAAGGCCGTCGGCCTGTCCGACCGTGTGGCGCTCGGCTTCACCAAGGTCCTGCGCTTCTGTGCCGACACGTTCTTCGCCAAGCGTTACGGCCATCGCGCCGTGGTGCTGGAGACAGTCGCCGCCGTACCCGGCATGGTCGGTGCAACGCTCACCCATCTGCGATGCCTGCGCCGCATGACCGACGACAATGGCTGGATCCGCACGCTCATGGAGGAGGCAGAGAACGAGCGGATGCACCTCATGACCTTCATCCATGTCGCCAAGCCGACGTTGTTCGAACGCTGCGTCATCCTGGGCGCCCAGTGGGTGTTCTACCTGGCCTTCTTCGGCCTCTATCTCGCAAGCCCCCGGACCGCCCATCGCGTCGTCGGCTATTTCGAGGAGGAAGCCGTCGTCAGCTACACCTACTATCTGCAGGAACTGGACGAAGGCCGTTCCCCCAACGTGCCGGCACCGGCGATCGCGCGGCACTACTGGAAGCTGCCCGACGATGCGACCCTGCGCGACGTCGTGCTCGCGGTGCGGGCCGACGAAGCCCATCACCGCGACATCAATCACGGGTTCGCCAGCGAGCTCGCAGGCCTCGAGGTCGGCGACCGGAAGGTCGCGCCCTATCCCGCACACGCCGACGACATCCGGCTAGCGGCCTGAAATGAAGAGGCCCTACCGCTCCACGCCGGTCTTCGATGAGAAGACGCTCCCTGCCGCCTTGCGCGGGGAGCATCGGACCAAGGCCGGAGTCTGGGGCGTGATCGAAGTGATCGAGGGGCAGTTGAAATTCATGCTGGCCGACGGAACCGGCGAAACCATCCTGACCCCCGACCGGCCCGGCCTGGTCCAGCCGGAGCAGCCCCATCGCGTGGAACCGATCGGCGCCATGCTGATGCAGATCCACTTCTACGACGAACCGCCCGACGTCAGCGCGGCGGCGGCGCCGGTTCCTCGACCCTAGCCTCTTCGCTGCCTGTCGGCGCGAGGTTCATCTCTCGCCGCTGCTCGGCAATCTCCGCGACGGCGGCACGCACCGCCGGATGACGCGACATGAACTGGTTGAAGTCGCGGCGGTCGAGCACCAGGAACTGGCAGAAATCGACGGCAACGATATCGGCGGTTCGGCGCTCGCCGCTGAGCAGCGCCATCTCGCCGAAGTAGGCGCCCGGCTCCAGGCGGATGGTCCGATCGTTGACCTGCACCTCCACCGCGCCGGACGAGATGAAGTACATGCCGTCGGCGCGATCGCCGCGGCGGATCACGCGCTCGCCGGGGGATGCCGACTTCGGCCGGAACATCAACAGCAGCGCCTCCTGGTCCTGCCGGTCGACCAGCGACAGGACAGGAAAACGCTCCAGCAGGCCGTGCAGTCGCAGTTCATGCGCTTTCGAGCGTTCCTCGTTGCGCGCCTGGATGCGATCGAGTTCGTGGCTGAGCGCCTGGTAGTGCGGCTGCCCGAAGAACGCAGCACCCGCCGGCTGAGCGCCGCGCATCCGGCGCTGCAGCTCGGTCATCAGCGCGAAGACCAGCGGGTTCAGCATGATCGAGAACAGGGCACCCGCCACGATCAGGTCGCGCCCTTCCTTGGGGACCAGACCAGTCGAGATGCCGAGCGCAATCAGGATGAAGGAGAATTCACCGATCTGCGCCAGGCTGGCCGACACCATCAGGCCGGTTCCGACCGGGAACCGCAGCAGCAAGATGATGCCCATGGCGATCAGCCCCTTGCCGACGATGATCACCGCCAGCACGGCCAGCACCGCGTCGGGCCGACGAACCAGAATCGACGGATCGAACAGCATGCCGACCGAGACGAAGAACAGGACCGAGAAGGCATCCTGCAACGGCAGCGAGTCGGCGGCCGCCTTGTGGCTGAAGGACGACTCGCTCAGCACGACGCCGGCAAAGAAGGCGCCCAGCGCGAAGGAGACACCGAAGATGTGCGCCGAGCCGTAGGCGATGCCCAGTGCGATCGCGAGGACGGAAAGCGTGAACAGCTCGCGCGAGCCGGTACGGGCCACCCTCGCGAGAACCCACGGCACGACCTTCGGTCCGAGCAGGATGGCAATCGCCGCAAACGCCGCGACCTTCGCCAAGGTGACGGCCAGCTCGAGCGCCAGGGGCATGTCGCTGCCACCGCCATCGTGGCCCGCCACCGACTTGCCGCCCAGGATCTCGGCGAAGGCCGGCAGCAGAACCAGCGCCAGCACCATTGCCAGGTCCTCGACGATCAGCCAGCCCACCGCAATTCGGCCGTTCGGGCTGTTGACGAGGTTGCGTTCCTCCAGGGCCTTGAGGAGCACGACCGTGCTGGCCACCGAAAGGCTCAGTCCGACCACCAGGCCGGTGCCGAGGCTCCAGCCCCATAGCCAGCACATCCCCATGCCCAGCAGGGTCGCGAGAACGATCTGCCCGATCGCCCCGGGTATGGCGATGCCCCGGACCGCCAGCAGATCCGACGTCGAGAAATGCAGGCCGACGCCGAACATCAGCAGGATGACGCCGACCTCGGCGAGCTGCGCCGAGAGGCCCGCATCGGCAACGAAACCCGGCGTGTAGGGGCCCATCAGGACGCCGGCGACGAGGTAGCCGACCAGCGGCGGCAGGCGCAGGCGATCGGCTATGTAGCCGAACCCGAACGCAAGCACGAAACCGATGGCGATGGTCGAGATGAGCGCGGCTTCGTGGTGCACCTGCGGGTCTCGTCTGTTGTGGAAACGGGCCCGGGGCACGGGCTGCCGATCAGCTTTAGCGCGGCTCGAACCCCCATGTCACCCTGTGTGCAATGACGCATGCAGGCCCTGCAATCACCGGGCCATGAAATTTTCCTGACCCCACGGGGAATAAAGCCGCCCTGCCGGCGTCTCTCTCCGGCATGCCCACCATGCCAGCCCGCACACCCACCCCGGCACACCCTGCCTGCACAGGAGAGACCCCCATGATGAAGTCCTTTCTTTCTGCCGCCGCCGTGCTCGCGGCCCTCGTCGCCAGTACCGTTCTTGCGGCGGAGCCCGGGACGACCGCGCCGCCCGCCATGAAGGACGGCATGTTCGTCACCGCCAAGGGCATGACGCTCTACACTTTCGACAAGGACACCGCCGGCAAGTCGGTGTGCAATGGCCAGTGCGCGACCAACTGGCCGCCGGCACTGGTGGCCGATGGCGCCAAGGCTTCGGGTGACTGGACGATCGTCACCCGCGACGACGGCATGAAGCAGTGGGCCTACAAGGGCAAGCCGCTCTACGCCTTCGCCAAGGACACCAAGGCCGGTGACAAGACCGGCGACGGCTTCCTGAACGGCGCCTGGCACATCGCCAAGTGATCCTGAAGCGATCCTGAAGTGATCCTCAAGTGATCCTCAAGTGATCCTGTCGCGGCCGCCCTCCACCCCCTATGACGGGGGTGGAGGTTTGTGATGGCCGATGCAGAGGCCCTGCTCGAACCGCTGATCCCGGCGTTGCGTCGCTATGCCTATGCGCTGGTACGCAACCACGATGCGGCCGACGACCTGGTGCAGGACGCGCTGGAACGGGCGCTGTCGCGCTGGAGCCTGCGCCGGCCCGACGGCGACCTGCAGGCCTGGCTGTTCACGATCCTGCGCAACCTGCACGTCTCGGCCGCGCGGCAACGCCAGCGCCGCGGGCCGCATCTCGACCTCGACGCCGTGTCGTCGCCCGGTGTCACGGCGACCCAGGAGGCCGGCCTCGAGATGCAGGACGTGCTGGCGGCTCTCGACCAGTTGCCGGAGGAGCAGAAGTCGCTGCTGCTGCTGGTCGGGGTCGAGGATCTTTCCTATGACGCCGCGGCCCGCGTGCTGGGCGTGCCGCCGGGCACGGTGATGTCGCGGCTGTCGCGCGGCCGCCAGAGGCTGCGATCGATACTGGAGACGGGGCGGGCTACGCTGCTTCGGAGAGTGAAATGACGGGCAACGAGCTCCCCATCGGCGAGGACGATCTGCAGGCCTTCATCGACGATCGCCTCGACGACAGGCGGCGGGCGGCGGTCGAGGCCCATGTGGCCGCCCGCGCCGACCTTGCCGACAGGATTGCCGCCGAGCGTCGCCACCGCACCCTGCTGCGCGGCCAGCTCGAGGCCAAGTTCGCCGAACCGATACCGGCCAGGCTGCGCATCGCCAATCTTCGCGCCAACCGGCGCGGCCGCTGGATCGGCTCGACGCGTGCCGCTGCGGCGGCGCTGGCGATCTTCGTGGTCGGCGCCGTGGCCGGATGGTTCGCCAACGGTCTCGCGCCGACGCCCGTTCAATCGGTTGCGACGGCCGGCGTCACCCAGAGCGCGGTCGCGGCCTTTCGCACCTTCGTCGTCGAAGTCGCCCATCCCGTCGAAGTCGGCGTGCAGCAGGAAGCGCATCTCCTGCAGTGGCTCTCCAAGCGCCTCGGCCGCAAGCTCGCCGCGCCGGACCTGCAGCCCTTCGGCTACAAGCTTATGGGGGGCCGGCTGTTGCCCGGCGGCAGCGGCGCGGCGGCCCAGTTGATGTACGACGACGCGAGCGGCCGCCGCCTCACGATCTACGTACGGGCGACCGACGGCACGGAGACGGCCTTCCGCTTCCAGCGGGAGGGAGACGCCGCGACCTTCGCCTGGATCGACCAGGGCTTCGGCTTCGCCGTGACGGCGGTGGCCTCACGCGATCAGCTGCTGCCGATCGCGGAAGCGGTGTATCGCGGCTTCGAAGGCCGGAACTGATACGCGGATCGCGGGCCTTCCGGCCTGCAATCAGAAACCACGAACGGACCTGGAAGCAATCGGCGCTAACTTACAAAGATTCCTCACCCTGAGGAGCGGCCGCAGGCCGCGTCTCGAAGGGTCGGCAATAGAAACGGTGCTTGTTCCCATCCTTCGAGACGGCCCCCAATGAATGATGAGGGGGCCTCCTCAGGATGAGGTTATTGGTTGTCCGCTCAAGAGTTTGCGCCAATGGACCTGGAGGCCCGCGGTCCGGTGAGAGACGGAGCATTCCGCAGACTCACTTGGTCGGATCCGTCAGATCCTCGAACTCCTTGAGGTGCCGCGGCGCCCATTTGTGGTCGCGCGCCTGCACGATCCAGCGGTGCAGGATCGGCCAGCGCGCGCGGGCGCGCTTGACCCAGAGGCGACCGGTCTCGAATTCGGTCGCCAGCAGATAAAGGCCGATCACGAAGAAGATCCAGCCCTGCAGGATCGGCACCAGGCCGCCGACCACCGACATCACGAAGCAGCCGGCGATCGCGAGCACCATCAGCGGCTTGCGCATTGCCCGCCGCCGCGTCGGCTAGAGATGAATCGGCTTGTCCCAGGCCGCGAGGGCAGCTTCCTTCATTGCCTCGTTGACCGTGGGATGGGCGTGGCAGACCCGGCCGATATCCTCGGCCGACGCGTGGAACTCCATGGCGAGTGCTGCTTCGGCGATCATCGTGCCGGCTTCTGCCCCGAAGATATGGACTCCCAGCACTTGGTCGGTCGCCTTGTCGGCCAGCACCTTCACGAATCCCTCCGTCGCGCCGTTCGCGCGGCTGCGCGGATCGGCGGTGAAAGGATACTTGCCGATCTTGTAGGCAACGCCCGAAGCCTTGAGCTGTTCCTCGGTCTTGCCGACCCATGCCACTTCGGGCTGGGTGTAGATGATCGACGGCACGAGATCCCAGTTCACGTGGCCCTTCTGGCCGGCGATGGTCTCGACGCAGGCGACGCCGTCTTCGCTCGCCTTGTGGGCCAGCATCGGCCCGTCGATCACGTCGCCGATGGCAAAGATGCCCGGCACCGAAGTCTGGAAATGCCCGTCGACGGCGATGCGGCCGCGGTCGGTCATCTTCACGCCGACCGTGTCGAGGCCGAGGCCCTGCACGTAGGGCCGGCGGCCGATCGAGACCAGCACGACATCGGCTTCCAGCGTCTCCGCCGCGCCGCCCTTGGCGGGCTCCACCGTGAGAGTGACGCCCGACGCGCCGGGCGTGGCCTTGGTGACCTTGGCGCCCAGCTTGAACTTCAGGCCCTGCTTGGCGAGCGTGCGCTGCAGGAACTTGGTGATCTCGTCGTCGACGCCCGGCGTAATGCGGTCGAGGAATTCGACGACGGTAACCTCGGCGCCGAGCCGGCGCCAGACCGACCCCAGCTCCAGGCCGATGATGCCGGCGCCGACCACGACCAGGCGCTTGGGCACTGCGGCGAGCTCGAGGGCGCCGGTCGAGGAGACGATCGTCTTCTCGTCGATCGTCACGCCCGGCAGCGGCGTCACTTCCGAGCCGGTGGCGATCAGGATGTTCTTGGCCGACAGCGTGTCCTTCACCGCCCCGTCGTCGCCCAGCACGGCGACCGAGCCCGGCGCTTCGATGCGGCCGCTGCCGGTATAGGCGGTGATCTTGTTCTTCTTGAACAGGAAGGCGACGCCCTTGGTCGTGGCATCGACCACGTCGCCCTTGCGCTTCATGAGCTGGGCGAAGTCGAGCGTCGGCGGGGCGACCACCACACCGTGCGCGGCGAGATCGTGACCCGCCTCCTCGAACAGATGCGAGGACTGCAGCAGCGCCTTGGAGGGAATGCAGCCGACATTGAGGCAGGTGCCGCCGAAGGTCGTGCGCTTTTCAACGACCGCTACCTTGAGCCCGAGCTGGGCAGCCCGGATTGCCGCCACATAGCCGCCGGGACCGGCGCCGATCACGACGAGGTCGAACGTTTCGTTTGCCATCAGCCTGTCCTCACGCGCCGATCAGCAGGCGTTCGGGATCCTCGATGCATTCCTTGACCCGCACCAGGAACAGCACCGCCTCGCGGCCGTCGATGATGCGATGGTCGTACGACAGAGCGAGGTACATCATCGGCCGTGCCTTGATCTCGCCGCCGACCACCATGGGCCGCTGCTGGATCTTGTGCATGCCGAGGATGCCCGACTGCGGCGGGTTGAGGATCGGCGTCGACATCAGCGAGCCGTAGACGCCGCCGTTGGAGATCGTGAAAGTGCCGCCCGTCAGGTCGGCGATCGACAGCTTGCCGTCGCGCGCCTTGCGGCCGAGATCGCCGATGCCCTTCTCGATGCCGGCGAAATCCAGCACGTCGGCATCGCGCAGCACCGGCACGACGAGGCCCTGCGGCGTGCCCACGGCGACGCCGATATCGTAGTAGTTCTTGTAGACGAGCTCGTCGCCTTCGATCTCGGCATTGACCGCCGGCAGCTCCTTCAGCGCCGCGATGCAGGCCTTAAGGAAGAACGACATGAAGCCCAGCCGCGCACCGTGCTTCTTCTCGAAATCGTCCTTCAGCCGGTCGCGCAGCGCCATGACGTTGGTCATGTCCACCTCATTGAAGGTGGTGAGCATGGCCGCCGTGTTCTGCGCCTCCTTGAGGCGGTTGGCGATGGTGCGGCGCAGACGCGTCATGCGCACGCGCTCCTCACGGTCGGCGCGCTGCCGCGGGCCGGCCGGCGTCGCGGGCTTGGCCGCGGCGGGCGGTGCCGCTGCCGGCACCGACGCGAGCGCCGCCAGCACGTCTTCCTTGGTGGCGCGGCCGTCCTTGCCGGTGGGCTGGATGGCGGACGCCGAGACACCCTTCTCCTCGGCGAGCTTGCGCGCGGCCGGGCCGGACGCGGCGAGGTTTGCGCCTGCAGGTGCTGCAGCCGGTGCCGGTGCGACAGGTGCCGGAGCCGCCGGCTTCGGCGCGGGCGCCGCCGCCGGTGCAGCGGCAGCCGGTGCCGGCTTCGAGGCCGCGGCCCCGGCCGCTCCGGCTTCGATATGGCAGAGAATGCCGCCCACCTGGACGGACGCGCCCTCTTCGACCGCGAGATCGGCGATCGTGCCGGCGACCGAGGCATTCACCTCGACCGTCACCTTGTCGGTTTCCAGCTCGCACAAAGGCTGGTCGACGGCGACCGCATCGCCCGCTTTGACCAACCACTTGGCGACGGTCGCCTCGGTGACGGATTCACCGAGCGCCGGAACCTTGATCTCGACAGCCATGACTTGACCCCTTTTCCCTGCTGGCCCTGGCCGCGTCGCTCAGACGGTGAGCGCGCGGTCGACCAGGTCGGCCTGTTCCTTGAGATGCGTGCGCGCCGAGCCGGTGGCGGGCGACGCGGCTTCGGCGCGACCGATATAGATCGGCCGCTTGGCCTTGACGTCGATGCCGCCGAGCGCGCGTTCGATGCGACGGTCGACGAAATGCCAGGCACCCGCGTTCTCGGGCTCCTCCTGGCACCACACGACCTCGGCATTCGGATACTCCGCCAGCCGCACGCCGAGCCGCGTGAACGGGAACGGATAGAGCTGCTCGATGCGCAGGATCGCGATGTCGTCGATCTTGCGCTTGCGACGCTCGGCCACGAGATCGAAATAGACCTTGCCCGAGCAGAGCACGACGCGGCGCACCTTGTGTCCGGCGGCGATCTGATCGGTCTCGGCAAGGATGCGGCGGAACGAGCTGCCCGGCCCGAACTCCGCCAGGGTCGACACGCAATCCTTGTGACGCAGCAGCGACTTCGGCGTCATGACGATCAGCGGCTTGCGGAAGCTGCGGCGCATCTGGCGGCGCAGCGCATGGAAGTAGTTGGCCGGCGTGGTCGGGTTGACGACCTGCCAGTTGTCCTCGGCGGAGAGCTGCAGGTAGCGTTCGACGCGCGCCGAGCTGTGCTCGGGGCCCTGGCCCTCGTAACCGTGCGGCAGCAGCATGACGAGACCCGACATGCGCAGCCACTTGCTCTCGCCGGAGCAGATGAACTGGTCGATGATGACCTGGGCGCCGTTGGCGAAGTCGCCGAACTGCGCCTCCCACAGCACCAGCGCGTTGGGCTCGGCCAGCGAGTAACCGTACTCGAAGCCCAGCACGCCTGCCTCGCTCAACGGGCTGTCGATCACCTCGTAGTGCGCTTGGCCCTCGGCCACGTGGTTGAGCGGGATGTACTTCTGCTCGTTGTTCTGGTCGACCAGCACCGAATGGCGTTGCGAGAAGGTACCGCGGCCCGAGTCCTGGCCCGAGAGGCGGACAGGCGTGCCCTCGGCCAGCAAGGTGCCGAACGCCAGTGCCTCGCCGGTCGACCAATCGATGTCGGCACCGGTGTCGATCGTCTTGCGCTTGTCCTGGAGCTGGCGCGTGATCTTGCGGTTGAGCTCGAAGTTCTTCGGCGGCTCCGAGATCGCCCGGCCGACCGCCTTCAGCTTGTCGAACTCGACCGCGGTGATGCCCTTGCGATCCTCCTCGCCCGGCGCAACGGTGAAGCCGGCCCACTTGCCCTCCAGCCAGTCGGCCTTGTTGGGCTTGTAGTTGCTCGCCGCCTCCAGCGCCTTGTCGAGATTTTCGCGCAAGGTGGCGTTCATGCCGGCGACCTCGTCGGCCGTCACCACGCCTTCGGCCTGCAGCCGTCCGGAATAGACCTCCATAACGGTCTTGTGGCCGCCGATCTCCTTGTACATCAGCGGCTGGGTGAACATCGGCTCGTCACCCTCGTTATGCCCGTGCCGCCGGTAGCAGAACATGTCGATGACGATGTCGCGCTTGAAGTGCTGGCGGAACTCGGTGGCGATGCGCGAGCAGTGAACCACCGCCTCCGGATCGTCGCCGTTCACGTGCAGGATCGGCGCCTGCACGATCTTGGCGACCTCGGTGCAGTACGGACCCGACCGCGACTGCGTCGGCAAGGTCGTGAAGCCGATCTGGTTGTTGACCACGAAATGGATGGTGCCGCCGATGCGGTAGCCTTCGAGGTCGGAGAGATCGAGGCTCTCGGCGACCAAGCCCTGACCCGCAAAGGCCGCATCGCCGTGCATCAGCACGCACATGACCTGGCTGCGGTCGGTGTCGCCGCGCTGATCTTCCTTGGCGCGCGCCTTGCCCAGCACGATCGGGTTCACCGCCTCGAGATGCGAGGGGTTGGGCGACAGCGAGAGATGCACGACGTTGCCGTCGAACTCGCGATCGGCCGACGCACCGAGATGGTACTTCACGTCGCCCGAGCCGCGCATCTCCTCGGGCTGCGAGGAGCGGCCCTGGAACTCGGAGAACAGCGCCGTGTAGCTCTTGTGCATGACGTGCACGAGCGTGTTGAGACGGCCGCGATGCGGCATGCCGATCATCACTTCCTTCACGCCGAGCTGGCCGCCGCGCTTCAGGATCTGCTCGATGCCGGGGATCAGCGCTTCGCCGCCGTCGAGGCCGAAGCGCTTGGTGCCGACGAACTTCACGTGCAGGTAGCGCTCGAGGCCCTCGGCTTCGATGACCCGCTCCAGGATCATCTTGCGGCCGGTCAGGGTGAACTCGGTGGTGTTCTCGATATGCTCGATGCGCTCCTGGATCCACGCCTTCTGCGCCGGATCGGAGATGTGCATGAACTCGACGCCGATCTTGCCGCAATAGGTACGGCGCAGGCGTTCCATGATCTGCCGCAGGGTGGCGGACTCGCCCAGCGCCAGCGACCCGAAGATCAGGATCGGGCGGTCCCAGTCGCTTTCGCCGAAGCCGTAGGTCGCGGGATCGAGCTCGGCATGCGGCGCCTGGCGCACCAGGCCCAGCGGATCGAGATCGGCCTCGAGATGGCCGCGGATGCGGTAGGCGCGGATCAGCATCAGCGCGCGCGCCGTATCCTGGGCGGCGGCGCGAATTTCCGCGTCGGTCCTGCCGCCCAACTGGCCGCCCAATTGTCCGGCCGGCTGCGCCGCCGGCGCGGCCGCGCCGTTGCCGCCCTTCACGTTGCGGTTGGCCGCGGCCGGCAGCGAGTCGGGATCGACGGCGCCGATCACCCGCGCGCCGTTGGGTGCCCACGACGCGCCGCGCACCTCCGCCAGCACGTCGCCGCTCTGTTCGGCGAGTGCTTCGAAGAAAGTCCGCCACTCGGCGTCGACCGCATTGGGGTCGGCGAGGTAGCGCGCGTGCAGCTCTTCGATGAATGGCGCGTTGGCGCCGAACAGGAACGATGTCTGTTCTGCTCTCATGGCCCCTACTCCTTGGCCTGTTGTCGCTGGCCGCCTGGCAGAGGCTGGGCGGCGTCTACACTTGTCAGCCCTTCATGGCTTTAAGCATTTCGTCACCGAGCGCCGCGGGAGAATCCGCGACCCTGATACCGGCGGCGCGCATGGCCTCGACCTTGAACTCGGCGGTGTCGTTGCCACCCGAGATCACTGCACCGGCATGGCCCATGCGCCGGCCCGGCGGCGCGGTGCGGCCGGCAATGAAGCCGACGACCGGTTTCCTGACCTTGGACGCCTTGACGTACTCCGCGGCCCGCACCTCGGCGTCGCCGCCGATCTCGCCGATCATGACGATGCCCTGGGTCTCCGCGTCGGCCATCAGCATTTCGAGGCATTCGACGAAGTTGGTGCCGTTCACCGGATCGCCGCCGATGCCGATGCAGGTGGTCTGGCCGAGGCCGACCGCCGTGGTCTGCGCCACCGCTTCGTAGGTCAGCGTGCCGGAGCGCGAGATGATGCCGATCTTGCCGCGCTTGTGGATGTGACCCGGCATGATGCCGATCTTGCATTCGCCGGGCGTGATGACGCCGGGGCAGTTCGGGCCGATCAGCCGCGACTTCGAGCCGACCAGCGCCCGCTTGACCTTCACCATGTCGAGCACCGGAATGCCCTCGGTGATGCAGACCACCAGCGGTACCTCGGCATCGACCGCTTCGAGGATCGAATCGGCGGCATAGGGCGCCGGCACGTAGATCACGCTCGCCGTGGCGCCGGTCTTGTCGACGGCTTCGGCGACGGTGTCGAACACCGGCAGATCGAGATGCTTGGTGCCGCCTTTGCCCGGCGTCACGCCGCCCACCATCTTGGTGCCGTAGGCGATTGCCTGCTCGGAATGGAAGGTGCCCTGCGAGCCGGTGAAGCCCTGGCAGATGACCTTGGTGTTCTTGTCGACCAGGACGGCCATCAGTTCGCCTCCTTGACCGCCTTGACGATCTTTTCCGCAGCGTCGGCCAGATGATCGGCCGAGGTGATCTTGAGCCCCGATTCCTTCAGGATCTTCTTTCCGAGCTCGACATTGGTGCCTTCGAGGCGCACCACCAGCGGCACGTGCAGGTTGACCTCGCGCGCCGCGGCGACCACGCCCTCGGCGATGACGTCGCAGCGCATGATGCCGCCGAAGATGTTGACCAGGATGCCCTCGACGTTGGGATCCTTCAGAATGATCTTGAAGGCCGCGGTCACGCGCTCCTTGGTGGCGCCGCCGCCGACATCGAGGAAGTTGGCGGGCGAGGAGCCGTAGAGCTTGATGATGTCCATGGTCGCCATGGCAAGCCCGGCGCCGTTCACCATGCAGCCGATCTGGCCGTCGAGCTTCACGTAGTTCAGCGCGTACTTGGCGGCCTCGGTCTCGGCGGGATCCTCCTCGTCGAGGTCGCGCAGATCCTCCAGCTCCTTGTGCCGGTAGAGCGCGTTGTCGTCGAAATTCATCTTGGCATCGAGCGCGACCACGTCGCCGGCGCCGGTGACGACCAGCGGATTGATCTCGATCAGCGAGGCGTCGAGGTCGGTGAAGGCCCGGTAGAGGTTGCCCAGCAGGGCGACGAAGGCGCCGACCTGCTTGCCCTGCAGGCCGAGCGCGAAGGCGATGCGACGGCCCTGGTAGCCCTGGAAGCCGGCCGCCGGGTCGATCGACTGCTTGACGATCTTGTCCGGCGTCTCGTGCGCCACGGTCTCGATATCCATGCCGCCCTCGGTCGAGGCGACCACCGCGATTCGGCCGACCGCGCGATCGACCAGCATGGAGAGGTAGAGTTCGCGTTTGATGTCGCAGCCATCCTCGATATAGAGGCGCTTCACCGTCTTGCCGGCCGGGCCGGTCTGCTTGGTGACCAGGTCATGCCCCAGCATCGCTGTGGCCGCCGCACCGACCTCGTCGATCGACTTGGCGAGGCGCACACCGCCCTTGCCGTTGGGATCGTCCTTGAAGCGGCCCTTGCCGCGGCCGCCGGCGTGGATCTGGGCCTTCACGACCGTCACCGGTCCGCCGAGCTTGCGGGCGACGTCCATCGCCTCGTCCTTGGTGTAGGCGACGCCACCTTTCAGCAGCGGGACGGCGAATTTGGCCAGAAGCGCCTTGGCCTGATACTCGTGGATATTCATGGAGTCCTATCGTTCGGGACTGCTTGCAAGAAGCGTATCAGTCCCTCAGTTTTCAAACGCAACTGACCAAGGGATGCGGCACTTTATGAGTGCCACAGGCCCTTGGCAACGGCGGACTGATGACCCTTTTGAGGCGTTCGACCAAAGTCGCAGGCAGATTTTTGCGCAGACTGCCTGCGACCCTCGCAGCGGACGTTAGGCCCGGCCGACGATCTTGTTGGTGGCGTCGATCAGCGACCTCACGGCGGCGACCGACTTGTCGAACATCGCCTTCTCTTCGGCGTTGAACTCGACCTCGACGATGCGCTCCACACCCTTCGAGCCGATCACGACCGGCACGCCGATATAGAGACCCTTCACGCCGTACTGGCCGTTCAGCATCACGGCGCACGGCAGCACGCGCTTCTTGTCCTTGAGGTAGGACTCCGCCATGGCGATGGCCGAGGCAGCCGGCGCATAGAAAGCCGAGCCGGTCTTGAGCAGCGCGACGATCTCGGCGCCGCCGTCGCGGGTGCGCTGCACGATCTTCTCGAGGCGCTCCTTGGTCGTCCAGCCCATGTCGACCAGATCGTGCAGCGAAATGCCGCCGACCGTCGAGTAGCGCAGCAGCGGCACCATCGTGTCGCCGTGACCGCCCAGCACGAAGGCCGTGACGTCCTCGACCGAGACGTTGAATTCCTCGGCGAGGAACAGGCGGAACCGCGCGCTGTCCAGCACGCCCGCCATGCCGACGACGCGCTCCGGCGGGAAGCCGGTGACTTCCTGCATCAGGCCGACCATGGCGTCGAGCGGGTTGGTGATGACGATGACGAAGGCGTTGGGGGCGTGGGCCTTGATGCCCTTGCCGACCGCGTCGATGACCTTGGCATTGATGCCGACCAGGTCGTCGCGCGTCATGCCGGGCTTGCGCGGCACGCCGGCCGTGACGATCACCACGTCGGAACCCTCGATCGCCTTGTAGTCCGACGAACCGCTGTAGGCGGCGTCGAAGCCCTCGACCGGGCTCAGCTGCGCAATGTCGAGCGCCTTGCCCTTGGCGATGCCTTCGGCGTCGGGAATGTCGAACAGGACGACATCGCCCAGCTCTTTCTGGCCGGCGAGCAACGCCAGAGTGCCGCCAATCTGTCCGGCGCCGATCAGCGCGATCTTCTTGCGAGCCATGCGAAAAACTCCCGTTTCGTGAAGGCGGCGCGTGGTAGCGCGATTCGCCGGAAGCGGCAAGGCGACCGCCTTCTCCTGCCCGCTCTGCGGGGCAGCAGCCCCGAAGAATCAGACCGGATGTTTTCTCAGATGCGCCAATAGAAGATCGGTTGCCTTGGCCGGCGCCTGGTCCATGACGAAATGGCCGACATTGGGCAGCACTTCCATGGCAAAGGACGGCGCCACGAACTCGGCGGTGCCGTAGGCGGCATCGGGACCGACCGTCGCGTCGACATCGCCCCAGATATAGAGCGTCGGCACGGCAATGGTGCCGATATCGGCGGCCAGCCCCTTGTTCGAGCGATACCAGGCGAGTGCCGCCTCAAGTGCCTCGGGGTTGCCGAGGACGGAAAGATGCTCCTCCAGGGCCGCCGCCGGCACACCCTGGCCGAACAGGCCCTCGCGCAAGCGCCGCGCATTGTCGGCCAGCAGAAGCTTGGCTGTGTCAGGCTCGAGAAAGGCGCGATGGTGGCGCGAGCGATTCTTCTGGTCGCCGCCCTCCTTCTGCAGAGCGCGCCGGAACGACGATGGATGCGGCCGCGACAGAATCGTGAGCGAGGCCAGCCGCTCGGGATGCCGCCCCGCGACGCCCCAGGAGACCTGGCCGCCCCAGTCGTGTCCGACCAGATGGAAGCGTTTGCCGTCATGGCCCGCCGCCGCCACGATCTCGATCGCGTCGGCGATCAGCCTGTCGAACGCATAGTTGGCGAGATCGGCGGGATCGGGCCGCGCGCCCGGCGAATAGCCGCGCTGGTCGGGCGCGACCGCGCGGTAGCCCGCCGCGGCAAGCGCCGGCAGGGCGGCCCGCCAGCTGTATCGCGATTCGGGAAAGCCGTGCAGCAGCAGCACGAGCGGCCCACCGGCCGGGCCCGCGACATCCGCGGTGAATGTCAGGCCCGACCCTGTCTTTATGGCTGTGGTCTCGACGGTCATCCCGTCAGGTTACGCCATTCGCCTTGAACCAGGCGAGCGCGCGTTTCCAGCCATCCTCGGCCTGGTCCTTGCGATAGCTCGGACGATAGTCGGCATTGAAGGCGTGCGGCGTGTCGGGATAGGTCACGATCTCCGACTTCTTGGCTGCTGCGCTGCCGTCCTTCAGCGCCGCCCGCATCTTGTCGACCGACTCGTTGGGAATGCCGGAGTCGGCGCCACCGTAGAGGCCGAGCACCGGACCGTGCAGGTCCTTCACGAGGTCGATCGGATGCTTGGGCGTCAGCGCCGTGGCATCGCCGACGACGCGGCCATACCAGGCGACGCCCGCTTTGACGGCCGGGCTGTGCGCATCGTACAGCCAGGTGATGCGGCCGCCCCAGCAGAAGCCGGTGATGCCGAGCTTGGCCGTATCGGCCTTACCCTCGCCCTTGGCGAAGGCGACGGTCGAATCGAGATCGCCCATGACCTGCGCGTCCGGGACCTTGGATACGATCTCGCGCAGCAGCGCCTGCATGTCGGACTGAGACTTGGGATCGCCCTGGCGGAAGTAGAGCTCCGGGGCGATGGCGTAGTATCCCGCCTTGGCGAAGCGGCGGCACATGTCGGCGATATGGGCGTGCACGCCGAAGATCTCCTGCACCACCAGGATCGTGCCGAAGCCCGTGCCCGACGCCGGCATGGCGCGATACGCCACCATCTCCTTGCCGTCGGAGGTCTTCACCTTGACCTCGCCGGCGGTGAGCCCGTCGGCGGGCGTGACGATCATCGTCTGCGCCTGCACCGGCTGAACCGACAGCGCAAAGGTGCTGCCGAGCGCCGCGCCGGTCGCGGTGGCCTTCAGCGCGCCGCGTCGCGACAGGCCTATGGTCTCGAGTGAAATCGTGCGATCGCCATCCATGTTCTTGCCTCCCGAAGCTTGAAAAAGCGCCGCAGAGCCTAGGCCGCAGGGCGAGGCGGCCACAATCACAATTAGGCGATGTGCTCCAGGGTGAGATACTCGGGGCTCTGCATTTCCATCAGGCGCGACACGGTGCGCTCGAATTCGAACGAACCATCGCCTTCGGGATAGAGCGCCGCCGGCGGCCCGGCGGCGGAGCAGACGAACTTCACCTTCTTTTCGTAGAAGGTGTCGATCATGGTCACGAAGCGCGTGGCCTTGTCGCGACTGTCGGGCCCCATCTTCGGGATGTCGGCGACGATGACCGTATGGAAGTGTTCGGCGATGCAGAGAAAGTCTGCGGCGCCCATCGGCTTGGCGCACCAGTCGAGGAAATGCGCCATGGCCACGCCGGGCGCAGCGCGCGGGATCTCGACGTCGCGCCCTTGTGTGCGCAGCACGCGCGGCTCGCCGTCGGAACCGTCGCTCAACGCCCGGAAGGCTTCGTCCAGCTTGGCATTGGCCCAGGCGCCGAGCGGCGTCAGGTAGAGATTGAACTCGCGCATGCGGCCCATGCGATAGTCGTGGCCGCCGCCCAGTTCGAGAATCTCGAGCCGCTGTTTCAGGAGCTCGATGAAAGGCAGGAAGCGATCGCGCTGCAGGCCGTTCCGGTAGAGATCGTCCGGCGCGCGGTTGGAGGTGGCGATCACGGTGATGCCCTCCTCGAACAGGGTCTCGAACAGCCGGCCGAGGATCATCGCGTCGGCGATGTTGGTCACCTGGAATTCGTCGAAGCAGAGCAGCCGCGTCTCGGCGGCGATCTGCCGGGCGATCGGCACGATGGTATCGGCCTCGGGCGACGCGCCCTTGGCCGCCAGCTCCTCGCGGCGCGTGTGCAGGCGGGTCTGCACCTCGAGCATGAATTCATGGAAATGGACGCGGCGCTTCTTCGCGACCGGCGCGTCGGCGAAGAACAGGTCCATCAGCATCGACTTGCCGCGTCCCACCGGTCCCCAGATGTAGAGGCCGTGCGGCCCGTTCGGCGCCTTGGGTGCGCGGCCGAAACCCAACCGCGCCAGGAGACCCGCCGGCTTGGCGGGGTGGGCAGCCATCGCGACCAGCTGGTCGTAGACCGCCTGCAGGCGCAGCACGATCTTCTCCTGCACCGGGTCGGCATGGATTTCGCCGGCGGCGCGCCGCTCGGTGAGATTGGCGAGAGGCCCCTTCTTTGCACCCGAAGGGCCGGCCGAGGAGGAAACGGACTCCATTGAACCGCATACCTAGCTCACCGCCGCTTCGCTGCCTATAAGGTGCGGCGATGAAGATTGCGTTCCTCGGCACCTCCGCCTTCGCCGTGCCCGCTCTGCGAGCCCTGGCCGAGGCCGGCCATGACATTGCTGCCGTCTATACCAGAGCCCCCAAGCCCGCCGGCCGCGGCCAGCAGGAACGTCGCACGCCGGTGCACGACCTCGCCGCCGAGCTGGGGCTCGCCGTGCACACACCGCGCAGCCTCAAGAGCGAGGAAGAAGCCACAGCCTTCAAGGCGCTCGATCTCGATGCCGCCGTCGTCGTCTCCTACGGCCACATCCTGCCCAAGCGTTTTCTCGATGCGCCGGTGCTGGGTTGCATCAACATCCATGGCTCGCTGCTGCCGCGCTGGCGTGGCGCCGCACCGATCCATCGCGCCATCCTGGCCGGCGATGCCGAGACCGGCGTCACCACCATGCGCATGGACGAGGGCCTCGACACCGGCCCGATGCTGCTGGCCGAAAGCACGCCGATCTCCGCCGCCGACACGGCCGAAACCGTGCACGACCGGCTGGCGGCGCTGGGCGCGCGCCTGATCGTCTCGACGCTCGACGGGCTGATGCGCAACAGCATCGACGCCGTCGCGCAGCCCGAGGAAGGCGTCACCTATGCCCACAAGCTCGGCAAGGAGGAAGGCGTCCTCGACTGGCGCCGGCCGGCGGCCGAGCTGGAGCGCAAGGTCCGGGCCTTTCATCCCTGGCCCGGCACCTCGTTCGAGGCCAATAGCGAACGCATCAAGGTGCTGGAGGCCTCGCTCACCCTGGCCGGTGGCGCGCCCGGAACGGTCGGTCTCGCGCGCGACGGCTTTCCGGTCGTGACCTGCGGCGTGGGCGGACTGAAGCTCCTGAAGCTGCAGAGACCCGGCAAGTCGGCGCAGCCGGCCGATGCTTTCTTGCGCGGCTTCGCGCTCGACGCCGGCACCGTGCTGGCGTCCCCCGCGGTCGTGCGGCTGCCGACCTGACGCCGTGCCGCGCTACAAGCTCACCCTCGAATATGATGGCGAGCCCTTCGTCGGCTGGCAGCGCCAGGACACCGGCCCTTCCGTGCAGGCCGCCCTCGAGGACGCCGTCTTCGCCTTCTCTGGCGAGCGGGTGACGGTGCACGGCGCGGGACGTACCGACTCCGGCGTCCACGCCCGTGGCCAGGTCGCGCATGTCGACCTCGCCGAGGACAAGCCAGTCGAGACCATCCGATCGGCGCTGAACTTCCACCTCAAGCCCAATCCGGTCGCCGTCCTGCTGGCCGAGCCGGTTGCAGCCGACTTCCACGCCCGCTTCTCGGCGGTCTGGCGGCGCTACCGCTACCGCATCCTCAATCGCCGCGCGCCGCCTGCTCTCGATCGTGGCCAGTTGTGGCACCTTGGCGTGCCGCTCGACGCTGCGGCCATGGCTGATGCTGCCACGGTGCTGGTGGGCCGGCACGATTTCAACAGCTTCCGCTCGACCTCCTGCCAGGCGCCCTCGGCCGTGAAGACGCTCGACCTGCTCGAGGTCGGCCGCGACGGCGAGGAGATCCGAATCGAGGTCGGCTCCCGATCGTTCCTGCACAATCAGGTGCGCATCCTGGTCGGTACCCTGCAGCTCGTGGGTCGCGGCCAATGGAGCCGCGCCGATGTCGAGCAGGCGCTGGCCGCGCGCGATCGTGCGCGCGCCGGCCCCACAGCCCCGCCGCAAGGCCTCTGCTTCATGGAGGTACGCTACGGTGAAGGTCGGCCGGGCTCAGGCGCCGGTGATCGGGACGATGCCGAGGAAGCGGTCGACGATCAGTGACAGAAAGCGCGACGGCACCCAGTTCACCAGCAGCAGCGCTAAAGCGTGCAACCAGTTGGCCTTCAGCACCGATCGCGTCACCGCGAGGAACCAGTAGAACAGGAGGCCATAGAGGCCGAGCTGGATCAGGATCGCGAAGGCGACGGGCAGGATCGAGGCCAGGATGACGGCGACCATCGCCACGATGGTGAGCGGCAGGTTCACCCAGTTGAGCGCTGCGATATAGCGCGGATAGTTGCCGAGCCAGGTCTGACGGCGCGCGATCTCGTAGAAGATGACCGGGAACAGCAGCCAGTCGACCGTGTAGCGCAACGCCTCGACGAAGACGATCTCCCAGCTGTCGGCCGTGGTGGTGACGTTGGCGTAGAGCATCAACATGATCACGGCATAGAGCGGCGCCACCAGGATCATGACCTTGAACGAACGCAGGCAGCTCTCGGCCGTGTTGTCGAAGTAGGACGGCGCCGCCGGATCGCGCTGCAGGAAGGCGACCGCCCCCTGCATGCCGCGGGCGATTTCCGCAGCGGTCAACACTGGGTACTCGACATTGGCATGTCAGGCCGCGAAGTATCGATCGAGCACCGTTTCGTAGACGCGGGCCAGCGTCTTGAGGTCGGCGATCGCGCTCTTCTCGTCGACCTTGTGCATGCTCTCGCCCACCAGACCGAATTCCAGGACCGGACAGTAGCTGCAGATGAAGCGGGCATCCGACGTGCCGCCGGTGGTCGAGAGCTCGGCTTCGACACCCGCGACGTCGCGGATCGCCCCGGCGACGAGGTCGCTCAGCGGCCCCGGCGGCGTGTAGAACGACTCGCCCGAGACCGACACGTCGTAGTCGATCGTGCCGTTGCCGCCGAGCGCCGCATGGACGCGCTCGATGCGCTCCTTCAGATGCGCCAGCAGGGTCTTCGACGTCCACAGATCGTTGAAGCGGGTGTTGAAACGCGCGCGGGCGACGCCCGGGGCGATGTTGGTCGCCTTGTTGCCGACATCGACGGTGGTGAACTGCAGCGACGTCGGCTGGAAATGCGTGCTGCCCTGGTCGATCGGCTCGCGCACCAGCGCCTCGATGATCGCCGACAGGCGATGGATGGCATTGTCGAGGCGCTCGGGATAGGCGACATGGCCCTGCACGCCGCGCACCGTGAGATCGACCGTCATGCTGCCGCGCCGACCGATCTTCATCATGTCGCCGAAACGCCGGGAGCTCGTCGGCTCGCCGACCACGCAGGCATCGATGGTCTCGCCGCGTTCGGCAAGGCGCTTCAACATCTTCACGGTCCCGTTGACCGCCGGCCCCTCCTCGTCACCGGTGATCAGGAGGCTGATCGACCCGCCGAAATCACGGCCACGGCGGCTGAGGAAGCGCTGGGCGGCATCGGTGAAGGCCGCGATCGCGCCCTTCATGTCGGCCGCACCGCGGCCGAACAGGTAGCCATCCGACAGTTCCGCGGCGAAAGGACCGATGGTCCAGGACGAGAGATCGCCCACCGGCACGACATCGGAATGACCGGCGAAGCAGAAGTGGCGGCCGCCGCTGCCGATCCGGGCATAGAGATTGGCGACATCGTCGGTGCCGGCCTGGCTGAAGTCCATGCGCTCGCAGTGGAATCCCAGCGGTTCGAGCGTGCGCTGCAGCAGTTGCAGGGCGCCTGCTTCCTTCGGGGTGACGCTCTCGCAGCGAACCAGGGCGCGCGTCAGGTCGACGACATCTGTGATGTTGGAAGCCAGGGTATCGGGCATGGGCGGACACTACATCCGCACCTTTGCAAAGAGAAGGGCGCCGGCTCAGGCCCGCCGGCGCCCAGTTTTCGAGAGGAAGATAGTCTTGCTTGCTTAAAGGAAGGTCACGCCACCAGCCGGTCGGCCTCCTGCAGGTTGACCGAGACGAGCTGGGAGACACCCTGCTCGGCCATGGTCACGCCGTAGAGGCGATCCATCCGCGCCATGGTGACGCGATGATGGGTGATGACCAGGAAGCGCGTGTCGGTGCGACCGGCGATCTCGTTCACCAGGCCGCAGAAGCGTTCCACGTTCAGATCGTCCAGCGGCGCGTCCACCTCGTCCAGTACGCAGATCGGCGCCGGGTTGGTCATGAACACCGCGAACAGCAGCGACAGGGCCGTCAGGGCCTGCTCGCCGCCCGAGAGCAGCGACATGACCTGCAGCTTCTTGCCCGGCGGGCTGGCATGGATTTCGAGGCCCGCCTCGAGCGGGTCCTCCGACTCGGTGAGCCGAAGCTCGGCCTTGCCGCCGCCGAACAGCTTGGTGAAGAGCTGCTGGAAGTGGCCGCTGACCTGTTCGAAGGCCGCGACGAAGCGCTCGCGACCCTCACGATTGAGGCTCTGGATGCCCTGGCGCAGGCGGCCGATGGCGGCGACCAGATCGTCGCGCTCGGTCGTCATGCCGGTTATCTGCTGCTCGAGCTCGTTGGCTTCTTCTTCGGCGCGCAGGTTGACCGCACCCATCGTCTCGCGCTCGTGCACCAGCCGCTCGAGCTTATGCTCGGCCTTGTCGAGCTCGGGCAGCTCGTCGAGCGTCTGGACTTCGGCCAGCGCCAGCACGCCGTCAGGCTCGCAACGCAGACGTTCGACGATGCGTTCGACCACCGCCTCGCGATCCTTGGTCGCCTGCTCGACCAGGCCCTCGCGCCGCACGCGGCTTTCGCGTGCCTGCGCCATCTCGGTCTCCGCCTGCTTCAGGGCCTTGTCGGCCTCGCCGAGGCGGGTCTCGCCGATCGCCAGGCGGTCGGCCGCTTCCTGGCGGGCGAACTCGGCCTTGTCGATCTCGTCGGCCAGCGTCTCGCGCTTGGCCTCGAGCTCGGCCGGCTTGGCCTCCAGCTCGGCAATCGCCGCGGCGATCTGTTCGCGACGGGCGTCGAGCTCGACGATCTGACCGTCGGCGTCTTCCAGGCGCTTGGCCCAGCCCTCGTGATCCTGTGCGATCTGGGCCAGCCGCTCGGTCCGCATCGCGGCTTCGCGGGCAAGACGGCTGCACTGCGCTTCGGCTTCGACGAGGGCGGCGCGCAGTTCGGCGATGCGCGCGCGGAGCTGGCCGGCTTCGACGCGATCGGCCTGGCCGTCGGAGATCGACGACAGGCGCGCTTCGCGGAAGGTACGGCGCATCTCGACATCGGCGATGTCGCCCGTCACCTCGCCGCGAACCTGCTCGATGCCGGTGAGGCGCGTGCGCAGCTGATCGGTGCGGCGCGCCACCTCGGCGTGACGATCGCGCGCCTGCGTCGCCATGCGCTCGGCGGCGGCGATCGTCGACTGCGAGGCCCGCTCGGCGGCGCGCGTCGCTTCGCCGGCTTCCTGTGCCTTGCGGCGCGAGCCCTCGGCGATCTGTCGCTCGTGAGCACGGGCCTGCTCGACACAGGTCTGCTCGGCATCGCGCGCGGCGGCGAGCCAGATCTTCTCGGCATCGACACGGGCCTGCTCGGCCGTCTGCTCGACCACCACGCCGTCGATCTGCTGGCGGATATCGGCCAGCCGGTTGCGCTGGCTCAGCCGCACGGCGGCGGTCGAGGGCGCGCCGGCGCGCATCGTGTAGCCGTCCCAGCGCCAGACCGCGCCTTCGCGGCTGACCAGCTGCTGGCCGGGCTTGAGGTCGGCCTGCAGGGAAGCGGCCACGGCGTCGTCCTCGACGATGCCGATGAAGGCAATGCGACGGGCGAGCTCGGGCAGCGCCTTGACGTGCGCCGAAAGCGGCGTCGCCCCCTCCGGCAACGCCGGCGCATCGGCTAGCGGCTCGAGCGGCAGCCAGTGAACCGGCGCACCGCGATCGGATGAGGCTTCGAGCTCGTCACCGAAGGCCGCACCCAGCGCCTTCTCGAAACCCGGCTCGACGGTCAGCGCGTCGAGCAGCGGCGGCCAAAGCGAATCGGCGGCCGACTTCAGGGCCGCGGCGACACCCGCTTCCTCGGCACGCAGCTTGGTCAGACGGGCATTGGTCTTCTGCAGGGTCTCGACGGCGGCGGCATGGCTCGCTTCGGCGGCCTGGCGCTCGGCCGCGCGGGCCCGCTCCATGTCCTGGCGTTCGGCTTCGGCCTTGGCGACCGCCGTGCGGGCGGCTTCGGACTCGTAACGCTCGGCCTCGCGGGCCGCTTCGATCGCTTCCTGTCCCGTATAGCGGGCTTCTTCCAAGGCCACGCGGGCGGCCTCGAGAGCTTCCTCGACCTCGGGCAGCGCCGGCAGGCCGGCCAGTTCGGCCTCGAGCTGCTGCTGTTGCGCGGCGACCTCGTCGCGGCGCACGGTGAGGCGACGCAGGCGATCCTGCAGTTCGGAGAGTTCGCGGCCGACGCTCTGGCGCAGCGCCTCGTCGGCGGCGATCTGGCGGGTCAGCTGGTCGTGCTCCGTCTCGGCCGTGCTGGTCTCGGCCTGGGCCGTGTCGCGTGCCTCCTGGGCCGCCTCGGCACGATCCTCCTCGCCCACCTGCTCCTCTTCGAGCCGGGTCCGCTGGCTGTCGAGATCGGCGATGGCGGTCTCGGCGTCGCCCTTGCGGCCCTGCTCGCGGGCCAGATCCTGCTCGGTCTGCTGCAGGCGGGTCTCAGCCTCGTGCTGGGCTGCGGCGACGCGCTCGGCCTCGGCGGTGAGCGCATCGTGCGCCACACGCAGACGCTGCAGCGCTGCCGCCGCAGAGGCTTCGTCGTTGCGCAGCGGCGGCAGGGCGGTCGCCGCTTCGGCCTGCGCCGTGGTGGCGAGGCCGACCAGACGGGTGAGGTCGGCAACCTGGGCCTCGGTTTCCTTCAGGCGCTCGGCCGATTCGGCCAGCTCGCGCTCGGCGTTGGCGAGCTTCAGCGCCAGCACGGTGGCTTCGGCGCGGCGGATATGATCGGACAGGTTGCGGTAGCGGCTGGCCTGGCGGGCCTGGCGCTTCAGGCCCTTGTGCTGCTCTTCGAGCGCGACCAGCACGTCCTGGACGCGCGCCAGGTTCTGCTCGGCGGCCCGCAGGCGCAGCTCCGCCTCGTGACGGCGGGCATAGAGGCCGGTGATGCCGGCCGCCTCGTCGATGATGGTGCGGCGGTCGGCCGGCTTGGCGTTGATCAAGGTGCCGATGCGGCCCTGGCTCACCAGCGCCGTCGAACGCGAGCCGGTGGCGGCGTCGGCGAACAGAGTCTGCACGTCGCGGGCGCGGATCTCACGGCCGTTCACCGTATAGGCCGAGCCGTGGCCGCGTTCGATGCGGCGCGCGATGTCGAGCTGGTCGGAGTCGTTCACCATGGCCGGCGCCGTGCGGGTCTTGTTGTCCAGCGACAAGGTCACTTCGGCGATGTTGCGCGCCGGCCGCGTGCCGGCGCCGGCGAAGATGACGTCCTCCATCTCGCTGCCGCGCATCTGCTTGGCCGAGGTTTCGCCCATCACCCACTTCAGGGCCTCGACGAGGTTCGACTTGCCGCAGCCGTTGGGCCCGACGATGCCGGTCATTCCGGCCTCGATCACCAGCTCCGTCGGGTCGACGAAGGACTTGAAGCCGGCGAGCCGGAGCTTGTCGAACTGGACCATCTACACCACGCTTGTCTGTTGCTTACTTGGCAAGTTTGCCGAGCACGTTGTCGAGATCCTCGACCGTGCGCGGACCGCGATAGAGCTGACCGTCGATGAACAGCGCCGGGGTCGAGTTGACGCCCATCTGCTCACCGCCCTTGTAGTCGTTGATCACGGCATTGCTCGCCGCCTCGTTGGTGAGGCAGGCCTTGATCTCGGCCTCGCCGAGGCCGGCGATGCGCAGCGGCTTGGCGAGCTCGGCCAGCGGATCGGATGAGGCCGCCCACTGCGGCTGGCCGCGGAAAATGATGTCGATGACGCCGAAATAGCGGTCATTGCCGGCGCACTCGGCGATCTGCGCGGCCTTGGCCGCCACCTGGTCGAGCGGGAAGTCGCGGTAGACCAGCTTCACCTTGCCGGTATCGATCCACTTCTTCTTGATCTCGGGCAGGACCTGCGTGTGGAAATGCGCACAGTGCGGGCAGGTAAAAGACGCATACTCGATCAGGGTGATCGGCGCCTTGGGGTCGCCCAGCACGTGGTCGCCCGGCTGGACAGCCGCCAGGGCAGACGTATTCGGGGCACTTACCGGCGCAACGGCAGCCGTGCCGGTGGTGGCCGGACGGGTGCCGAAATAGGCGCCAGCCGCAATCGCGGCCACCGCCACGACTCCGCCGGCGACAATCAAGATATTCCGCATTCCGTCTTCCCCTCCACTACATCTTGGAAAACCCGCCTGTGGGGAGTCAAACGTTTACCGCCCCACCTGCCGTAAAATATCGGCAATGGCGTCGATCCCGCCCGGATTGCCGTAGTTCTGCTCGTTGATGAAGACCGTGGGGGTGAACCGGACCCCCAGCGTCTGGCCGGACTGCACGTCGTTCACGACTTTGTCCAAAAGCCGGTCGTTGGCGACGCAGGCGGCGGCCGCGTCCGGGGACACGCCGAGGTCAGCCAGGACCGTCAGCAGCTCGGCCGCCGGATCGGGGGCGGTCATCCACTGGACCTGGGTGCGAAAGAGCGTGTCGACAGCGTCGAAGAACTTGTCGGGCCCGCTGCATTCGGCCAGCAGGCTGGCGCGGGTGGCGATCGCGTCCGACGGGAAATGGCGATGGACCAGCCGCATCTTGCCGGTCTCGATCCAGTCACGGCGCAGGACGGGCATCACCGCAGCATTGAAGTTGGCACAGTGCGGGCAGGTAAAAGAGGCGTAGTCGATCAGGATATTGGGCGCGTCCGGCTTGCCCAGCACATGATCGTCGGGCAGCGGATCGAGGAATTTCGCCGGGGACTGCGCCTTGAGGTCGTCGGCGAGGAAGAGCGCACCGAGGCCCGCAATCAGCAGGCCGCGCCGGCCGGTACCGATGCGGCTGCCGAGCCGCGCCAGGGCGGCGCGCAGATCGGGATCCTCCACTGCAGCGACCTTGCCCGCGATCTCCCGTTCGGTGGCGATACTGGGCTTCGCCAGCTTGGGTCTCGCAGGCGGCGCGGCGATCGCGCCCTGCACCAGCCGCACCTCGTCGATCAGCCGGTGTCCGAGATAGGCGTTCACTCGCTCCACGATCTGACCGCTCCTGTGCTGGACTTCGAGCGCGGCCGCGCCGGAGACCCTGAGACGCAAGGCCTTGCCGCCGCCGGCGCGGCTGCTGCGTGCACCGCGGGTGGATAGCAGGGCGTCGGGCCGGGTGACGCGAGCGAGGTCCGCGCCCACCACCGCCGACCATTCCACTTTCAGTCGCGCAATCGACGCGTCGCGGCCTTTCGCCATGCCGGACGTGAGCTTCTGGGCCAGATTGCCGATCGCGCGGAAGCCTTTTTCCCGCATGGACCCTTTCAAACTCCGCTCCGTATGGTAGGGCACGCCTCCTTGCCTGACCATGACTCACGCCGCCCGCCTCCTCGCCTGGTATGATCGACATCGTCGCACCCTCCCCTGGCGCGCCCCGCCGGGTGAGCGCACTGCGCCTTATCGGGTGTGGCTGTCGGAAATCATGCTGCAACAGACCACCGTGGCCACGGTGGGTGAGTATTTTCGCCGCTTCGTCGAACGCTGGCCTACCGTCGAGGCCCTGGCATCGGCGCCCCTGGACGACGTTCTATCGGCCTGGGCGGGACTTGGTTACTACGCACGCGCCCGTAACCTGCATGCCTGCGCACAAGCTGTCGTTGCCCATCATGGCGGGCGTTTTCCGGAAGACGAAGAAGGTCTGCGTGCCCTGCCTGGCATCGGGCCCTACACGTCGGCTGCCATCCGCGCCATCGCGTTCGACCAGCCGGCCTCGGCGGTAGACGGCAATGTCGAGCGGGTGATCTCCCGCCTCTACGCCCTCGAGACACCGCTGCCCGACGTGAAGGCCGACATCCACGCCCGGGCCGCGACCTTGGTTCCCCAGCACCGGGCCGGCGACTACGCCCAGGCGATGATGGATCTCGGCGCCACGGTCTGCGTGCCGCGCGGGCCGCGGTGCGTGATCTGCCCGCTGCTCGCCCACTGCCGGGCGAGCAAGCTCGGCATCGCCGAGGAGCTGCCGCGCCGCGCGCCCAGGGCCGAGAAGCCGACGCGCCGTGGCCTCGCCTTCGTGCTGATGCGCAAGGACGGCGCCATCCTGCTGCGCAAGCGGCCGGCCAAGGGACTGCTGGGCGGCATGGACGAAGTGCCCTCGAGCCCCTGGCGCGAGGGCAAGTTCGACGAGACGAAGGCCCTGGAAGACATCCCCGTGCCGGCTCGCTGGCAGGTGCTGCCGGGCCTGGTGCGTCACACCTTCACGCACTTCCATCTCGAGCTCACCATCGCCCGCGCCACGGCGGCGACCGGGCGCCTGGCCGAACGCGCCATGCCCGGCGCGGTCTGGTGCCCGATCGACGCTCTTACCGAACGCGCCTTGCCCACGGTGATGCGCAAGGTGATCGCGCACGCCGTAAAAAGTTAGACAGGCTCCAATCCAAGCTCCTCCGGAAACTCCCGGCTCCCAGATGGACTGCTAGACGTTCGCCCCGTGGATGGCGTTGATGACTGCAGCGGTGACGTCCACCGTCCGCGCTGTGCCGCCGAGATCGGGCGTGTGGAGACTGCGGTCTCCCGTCACTTTCTCGATGGCCTGCATGAGCCGGGCGGCTGCAGCCTGTTCGCCAAAGTGCTCGAGCATCATGACGGACGACCAGAACGTGCCGATCGGGTTGGCAATGCCCTTGCCCATGATGTCGAAAGCGGAACCGTGGATCGGCTCGAACATCGAGGGAAAGGCGCGCTCCGGATTGAGGTTCGCGGTCGGCGCAATGCCGAGCGATCCCGCCAGCGCCGCGGCGAGATCGGACAGGATGTCGGCGTGGAGGTTGGTCGCAACGATCGTGTCGATCGTCTGCGGCCGCATGACCATGCGCATGGTCATGGCATCGACAAGCATCTTGTCCCACTTCACGTCGGGAAACTCGGCGGCGATCTCGGTGGCGATCTCGTCCCACATCACCATTGCGTGGCGCTGGGCGTTGGACTTGGTGACGACCGTGAGAAATTTGCGCGGCCGCGAACGGGCGAGGCCGAAGGCGAAACGCATGATGCGCTCGACGCCGGCGCGCGTGAACATGGCCACGTCGGTGGCGGCTTCGAGCGGCGAGCCCTGATGGACCCGACCACCGACGCCGGCATACTCCCCTTCGGAGTTCTCGCGCACGATCACCCAGTCGAGCTCGGGTCCGTCCACGGCGCGCAGCGGCGAGGTAATGCCGGGCAGCACGCGGGTCGGGCGCACGTTGGCGTATTGGTCGAAGGGCTGGCAGATGGCGAGCCGCAGCCCCCAGAGCGTAATGTGATCGGGGATGTCAGGATGGCCCGCCGAACCGAACAGAATGGCGTCGTGCTTGCGGATCAGGTCACGGCCGTTCTCCGGCATCATGCGGCCGTGCTTCTTGTAATACTCGCCACCCCAATCGAACCGGTCGACGCGAAGGGTGAAGCCGCCGTCGCGCTTCGCCACGGCCTCCAGCACTTCCACGCCGGCATCGACCACCTCTGGGCCAATGCCGTCACCGGGGATGGCTGCGATCGCATAAGTCTTCATGGTTCTGTTCCTAGTTGCCCTTCACGCCAGCTGCCTTGATGACCTCGCCCCAGCGCTTCACCTCTGCTTCGAGATAGGACTTCAGTGGCGCAGGCTGGGCCAGAGATTGATCGACCGGAACGGTGCCGAGGCCGGCGAAGCGTTCGATCACCTTCGGGTCCTTGAGCGCGGCTTGCAGGGCGGCGACCAGCTTGTCGGTCGCTTCCTTCGGCAGGCCCTTGGGCGCCCACATCGCATGCCAGGCCGAGACCTCGAAGCCCGGCAGGACGGTGCTGTCGAGCGTCGGCAAGTCGGGCACCGAAGAGACCTTGGACTTGGTCGTCACGGCATAGCCGCGAATTTTGCCGTCCTTGATGTGGCCTGTGGTGTTGGTGGTCTGGTCGCACATGAAATCGAACTGTCCGGCCAACAGGTCATTCATGGCGGGACCGGTGCCGCGATAGCCGACACCCTCGACCTGAAAGCCGACGTCCTTCAGCAACATCAGCGCGCAGAGGTGCGACGCCGAGCCGATGCCGGCATGGCCATAGGTCGCCTTGGCCTTCTCGGCGCGCAACCAGGCGAAGAACTCCGTGACGTTTTTCGAGGGCAGCGCATTCTTGGAAACGAGCGTCATCGGCACGTCGGTGATGCGGCCGATCGAGTCGAAGTCGTTGACGACGTCGTACTTGAGATCGGGATAGAGTGCGGGTGCCGTCGCCTGCGCGATGTGCCAGACGGCGATGGTGTATCCGTCGGGTGCAGCGCGCGCGACGCGGGCCATGCCGATCGTACCACCGGCGCCGCCGGTATTGTCGACGATCACGGACTGCCCCAGCGTCTTGCCCATCGATTCGGCCATGAGACGCGCGACCGTGTCGGTCGGACCACCCGCGGCGGCGGGCACGACCAGGGTGATGGGCTTGTTCGGATAGCCTTGAGCATGGGCATGAACGGCGAACGACGCTGCAGCGAAGGCCAACGCGCCTGAGACGAGTGCACGACGGAGCGAGGTCATTGGGCGGCTCCCTTGCGGTTTCTTTGTTCCCTCCTCCCTAGGACGGCGGAGCCGCGACCACAATCGTCACTGGATTATACAAATTCCGGCTATAATCGCCGGATGGACCTCACGCAGCTACGCTGCTTCGTCGCTGTCGCCGAGGAGCTGCACTTCGGCCGGGCCGCGCGGCGGCTCGACATGCTGCCTTCGGCACTCGGTCGCCACATCCGGCGGCTGGAGGACTCCGCCGGCATGCCCCTGCTGCTGCGGACCACGCGCAACGTGACGCTGTCTCAGGATGGCGCCGCCCTTCTCGACGACGTCCGGGCGCTGCTAGCGCAGGCTGACGTGCTCGACCGGCAGTTCCGCGACCGTGGCCGGCGCCGTTCACGCATCCTGCGGGTGGGCGCCATCGACACGGCGGCGGCGGGCCTGGTGCCGGACCTGCTGCACGACTTCCGCGAGCAGCGCGCATCGGTCACGGTGCAGCTCGTCGAGGACAAGACCGTACGGCTCCTGCCGAGGCTTCTGTCCGGCCGGCTCGATCTGGCCTTCGTGCGACCACCGGAGAACCTCGACAAGCGGATAGAGCTCCTGGAGCTGTTCCACGAGACCCCTGTTGTCGCGCTGCCGTCGCGGCACGGGCTGGCAAAACGCCGCCACCTCACCGTCGCCGCCCTCCTCGGCCAGCCCCTCATCGTGCCGGACCGGGGGTCTCGGCCACACAGCCACGACCTCACCATGAAGCTGTTCGAGCGCGCCGGGCTGAAACCCACGATCGCCCAGGTCGCCGAAGAGAAGCAGACGATCGTCAATCTCGTCGCGGCCAAGCTCGGCCTGGCGATCGTGCCGCGATGGGCCTCGCGTTTCGCTGTCTCGGGCGTGCGGTTCATTCCGCTCAGCCAGAAAGATACGACGGCCCCGAAGCTCCTTCCCCTCGCGGCGGCATGGCTGCGCGGCTCGCGCGATCCCCTGCGAGACGAGATGATCACGATACTGAGACTGCGTCTGTCGAAGTACGCAGCGAAGGCCTGAGCGCCCGGCCGCTTAAGCCGGGCAGCGGTTCGCTGCCTCTACAGCCCCGCCCTCACCTGCTGACGCAGATGATCGATCGGCCGTTTCGCGCCCGCGACGTCGATGTGCCAGAAGGTCCAGCCGTTGCACGCCGGTGCGCCCTGCAGGGCCGCACCGACCTGATGGATCGAGCCGCGATGCTCGCCGAGTGCGTTGGCGGCCGACAGCGTGCCGTCGGCGCGCACGCGAGCATGCAGGCGGCCGCTCTGGTCGCTCAACACCGTGCCGGGCTGCAGCAGGCCGGCTTCGATCAAGACACCGAAGGGAATGCGCGGCTCGCTGCGCTTGCTGGGCTTGGGCGCCACGTCTTCGCCGGCCAGCGGCTGGATCTCGGCGATGCGCTTGCGGGCAATCGCGGCGTAATCGGGATCGCGCTCGAGGCCGATGAAGTGCCGGCCGAGACGCCGCGCCACGGCACCGGTCGTGCCGGTGCCGAAGAACGGATCGAGGATCGTGTCGCCGGGATTGGAGGCCGCCATCAGGCAGCGAAACAGCAGCGATTCGGGCTTCTGCGTCGGATGCGCCTTCTTGCCGTCCTCGTTCTTCAGCCGCTCGCCGCCGGTGCAGAGCGGCAGGAGCCAGTCGGAGCGCATCTGCACGCCCTCGTTCAGCTCCTTCATCGAGTCGTAGTTGAAGGTGTAGCGCTTGGCGCGCTTGTCGCGCGCCGCCCAGATCAGGGTCTCGTGCGCGTTGGTGAAGCGCTTGCCGCGGAAGTTCGGCATCGGGTTCGACTTGCGCCAGATGACGTCGTTCAGCATCCAGAAACCGAGATCCTGCAGCGCCGTGCCGATGCGGAAGATGTTGTGATAGCTGCCGATCACCCAGAGCGTCCCCTCGGGCTTCAGCGCGCGGCGCGCAGCGCCAAGCCAGGCGCGCGTGAACTGGTCGTAGCGCGAGAAATCCTCGAACTTGTCCCAATCGTCGTCGACGGCGTCGACCTTGCTGTTGTCGGGACGCAGCAGGTCGCCGCCCAGCTGAAGATTGTAAGGCGGGTCGGCGAAGACCATGTCGACGGAAGCTTCGGGCAGGCTGCGCATCAATTCGATGCAGTCCCCCACCAGGACTCGATCCAAGTTATCCCCGTTCATCTGTGGAAAATGAATCCACAGACCCTCAGGGTCAAGAAGTCAATTGAATCAAAGGCTTGTACACCAGATCGAGTCGTAAATCACAGCTCTACCCACCAGCCCTAGAGGGATCCCCCACAGTCACCGCCGAAGACGCGGCACCCTTGCCCATGCTCAAGAAGTGTCGGACGACAGGCCGGTCGGGACCGATATGGAAGCGCAGCACCTCGCCCTGCAGGTCGGCGTCGGCGTGGGAGACGCGCCGGTGCTGGCGCAGATGCTCGGCCCACGATTCGACCATGAACCATTCGACGATCCGTTCCGGATCGGCCACGTCCTCGGTGACGCCCCATCCATAGGCGCCGTCACGCCGACGCTCCTCCGCCAGCCCATGCATTGCCTTCAGGAAGGCGTCGCGATTCTCACCGCCCACACGGTATTCGATCAGGATGACGACGGGACCACGGTCGTTCGCCACCGGCTCGGCCGTCAAGGGTTCGGGCCAGTGGTTCGAGGCGACGAGATCGGCCTCGCCGCTCGGCAGCTTGGTGCGATGCAGAACCAGGCTCAGCCCGACGAGAGCCACCGCGCCGATCAGCAAGGTCATGGCGACGCCCGCTTCCTGCGCCACCAGCCCCCACAGCAGGCTGCCGCCCGCCATGGCACCGTTGAAGACCGTAAGATAGACGGCAAGCCCGCGGCCGCGAACCCAGTTGGGCAGGATCGCCTGGGCAGCGCCGTTCAAGGTCGTGAGCGCCACGATCCAGGCCATGCCCAGCGCCAGCAGCGCGGCGATCGCCGCTGCCTTGGGCGGCGCGAGCGACAGGATCACCATCACCACCGCGGAGACCAGCGAGGCCGCGAGTAGAAGACCATCGACGCTGAGATGCTGCCTCAGCCTCGGCAGAAGCAGCGCGCCCCCGATGGCTCCCGCGCCGACGGCGCCGAGCAGGATGCCGTAGAAGCCGGCGTCGCCCTTCAGCAGCTCGCGGGCGACCAGCGGCAGAAGCGCCCATACCGAACTCGATACCGCGAAGAAGACCAGGGCGCGGTAGAGCACGATGTGCAGCGGCCGGCTGGCCCTGGCGTAGCGCAGGCCGGCACGAAAAGCGCCGAGGAAGTGCTCCGACAGCGCGTCGTCGCGGTCCGGCGGTCGTCGCCACCACAGAAGCGCGGCCACGACGAACACGTAGCTCAGGACGTCGGCAGAATAGGTGACGGCAGCGCCCAGGGACGCAAGCAACAGGCCGCCGGCGGCAGGTCCGATGGAACGCGCGATGTTGATGCCGAGCGAATTCAGGGCGACGGCATTCTTGAGGTCCTGGCGCGGCACGAGTTCAGGCACGATCGATTGCCAGGTCGGCCCCATCAGGGCGGCACCGATGCCGCCGACGAACGTGAGGGCGATCAGTGAGCTCACCGTCAGCAGGCCGAGATGAGACAGGATCATGAGGGTGATGCTCACCCCCGCCAGCAAGATCTGGATACCGATCAGGAACTTGCGCCGATCGAGGATGTCCGACAGGACGCCCGCAGGAATGGCGAGCAGGAAGATCGGCAGAGTACCGGCAACCTGGATCATGGCGACGGCGGCCGGCGACGCCGAAAGATCGGTGACCAGCCACGAGCTTGCCACGTCGCGCATGAAGCTGCCGGTATTGCCCAGCACCGTCGCCACCCAGAGCACGGCGAAGACCGGCTGCCGGAGCGGCCCAAAACTGCCGGAGCCGGATGTATTGGGAACAGGCGTCTTGGGATTTGTCTCCTGCATGCTCACTACCATCCAAAGGCGAGCTGAACGCCGATGTAACTGCCATCGCGTCCGCCGGCGCGACGGATCACGTCGCTGACCACGAAGTAGACGGCCTCGACGGCAAAATTCAGATAGGGCGTCACGGTCCAGTCGAAGCGCAACTGGCCATAACTGCCGGTGTAGCTGCCCGGCTGGCCGGCCGTGCCCGGCACCGGGACATTGGGTTGAGCGTATACGGCATCGGCCGTCGTCTGGCGCCATTGCGCCGCCGCCGCCAGCATCAGCCGGGTCGACTTGGTGGGGCGCACGGTCAGCGACGGCTTGATGTGGATCAGATTGCTGTAGCTCGTGAATCCTCCCAAGGTGAAATAGTAGCCGTTGGGAAACAGCGGGTTGAAGGTGCCGAACACGCTGCCGTTGCGGTCGTTGGTGCCCGAGCCGATGTCGAACTGCAGGCCGAGCCGCGGAGTCATGCTCACGTCGGCGAAGGTGTAGCCGGCGATCGCTCCCATCGCCCAGGCGAAGATGGTCTTGTTGCCGACCGAGCCGGCCTGCACCATCGCCTCGACATCCCAGTCGAAGCCGTTCTCAGCACCGGCGAAGTGGATGTCGGCAACATCGCGCCGCTCCACGCCACTGGCGTTGAGATACTGGGCATTGTCCTGGGCGTACCGCGCGTAATAGGCGGAAAGCCCGGTCGTCTTTGAAAGTTTGCGTTCCAGCCGGACGACGCTGAAGGTGAATTGGCCGGTGCTGTAGTCGTCGAACGGGCGGATGTTACGCACCTGGACGGGCTGGCTGTAGAAGGCAATGAACCGCCAGGGCTCGAGCTCGTAGTCGGCCCACACCGCGTCGAAGGACTGGCGGACGTTGGGGCCGTCGCGCACCGAGACGAAGCGCTGGAGATCGAAGGCGAATTGCTGCCGGCCGAGGCGCACTTTCATGATGCCCTTGCCGACCGGCTCGACCAGCGCGACGAAAGCCTGCTCCAGATCGAGGCTGTTGACGTCGACCGGGGTCGGCTTCTCCTTCCAGGGCGCGAAGTCGCTCTGGAGCTGTGCGAACACCTGGATCTGGCCTGCGATCCGGAGATCGGCATGCAGCTCGGTGCGGCTGAGCAGATAGTTGGCGTTCTGGTTGCCTCCAGTGCCGAAATTCACCGCATTGTTGGACTCGAAACGCTCGCGCACCGTGGCGCCAAATGAAAGGTAGGTCTTGGGATCGCTCGACGACAGCGGGATGTATTTCAATGCATCCAGCGGCTGGCGCGACACGCGCGGATCGGCCAGCACCGACCAGTCCTCCTGCCAGCGATTGAAGAGGATGGACGGGCGCGCGGGCACGTCGGCTGACGACGGCGCGCTCTGCTGCGCGACCGCCGCGGGTGTCACGAACGACACCAAGAGGGGCGTCACGAGCAGTACGGCTGCCGCGACGAAAGCGGAGAAGAAACGGCGCATGCCCAACCCGTCAGGGGCTGATCGGTGCGTGGATCTCCGCGACATAGCCGCCGGGAAATTCGACCATCGCGGCCTGGCGGCTGCCGCCCCGATAAGGCTCGACCAGCACCTTGGCACCGGCAGCCTTTGCCTTGAGGAGCGTCGCAGCGAGATCCGCGACTTCGTATCCCGTCAGCTCGCGCCCGTAGGGATAGGGCAGATGGCCGTCCGTGACGAGCACGGCGACCTTGCCGAAGCCGGACTCGAGCTGCACGTGGCGATAGGTGCTGCCCGGCCGGCCGATCTCGATACCGGGTGCGTTCGCCACGTCCGAGACGATCTTGCCCTGCGCGAAGGCGACGAAACTGCGTACGAAGGCGTCGGCGCGGTCCGGTGAAAGGTAGACGCGGTTTTCCGGCACCGTGCGCAGCGGCGCGTAGTTCGCTTTCGCCGTATGCCAATAGAGCTGCATGTTGACGCCGCCTGGCCATTGCACGACCGCGTCGCGCCCGATCGGATCGTTGAACGGCGCGACCACGACGTCGGCGCCGTGCGCACGGGCAGCCGCGACCGCGGCGTCCATGTCCGTCACCAGATAACCTGTCCGCTCCGCGCCGAAGGGATAGGGAATGGGCGTCTTGAAACCGAAGACGGAGATCGTGCCGACCGGTGTGAACACGAGCTGCGACATCGTCTGGCTCGGCGTCGGCGTCACCTGGAACACACCCTGCGGTGAGGTCTTGCCGTCGAAGGTGGCGGCGAAACTCGCCACGAACCGATCGAACATCTCGGGCGCGACATAGACGTGGGTGGTGTCGTATTGCGGCCCGACCGCGACCGGTGCCGTCGCCGGACCACCCTGCGCCTGGGCCATGCCGAGGGTGCTGCCGACGAGAACGGCTGCGAAGAACAAGGCTTTGATCGTACGCATGGAGAAGCTCCTCGACTGGGGCTCGAGATCAGGTCGCGTCACGGCTCGCGCGTCGGTCTGCGATCATGGCGGCCATGGCGAGGCCCGCGATCAGGCCGAGATGTTCGAAAAAGCTGTTGGTCGCCATGAAACGCTCGTGGCCCTGCAGGGCCCAGAAGTTGTTCGCGACCAGGGTCGCGACGGCCGTGAGAGCGCCGAGCATTCCCGCCGCCAGCCAAACGAAGCGCCCCAGGATCAGCAGCAGCGCCCCCGCGATCTCCACGATGATGACCACCACCGCCCACAGCGCCGCGGGCTGGAGGCCGAAATGCGCCTGCTCGGCGACGGCGCCCGGAAAGTCGAACAGCTTCACGACGCCGCCCAGCAGGTAGGCCGATGCCAGCGCCAGCCGCGCGAGGAACCAGGTCGGCGGCCAGGACAGGATCACCGAAATCCAATTCGGCGTCGCCGTACTGAACGTCGTCGGTTTCTCCGCTGCCATCTTCTTCGTCACCACGTCACACCGCCCAGCAGCTGCAGCCCAGGGTGCCCCAGAAGCCGCGACGGTCGGAGGTCGGGACGCTCCCGGCCCAGGCCGAGGCATGATCGTGCCCGTGCACACCGCAATTGGTGCCGCAGCCGCACGCCGCCGCCAGCCGCGGCGCCTTGCCGTCGTCCAGGCTGGCCCGCTTCTGGTAGTAGCCGCCGAACTGCCGGACCGGTGACCAGTCCGGTGCCGCCGGCGGCAAAGCCGGCGCGAGCGGCGCGTAGTCTCCCGATCCATGAACCACCTTGCCGCCCAGCAGGGTCAACACGGCGGACAGATGAGCGATCTCGTCCTCCGGTACCGTCATGTAGTCCCCGGAGAGAACCGCGAGATCGGCGAGTTGGCCAACGGCAATGCGCCCCTTCTTGCCCTGCTCGGTCGAGAACCAGGTGTTGGCTTCGGTCCAGAGGCGCAGCGCCGTCTCGCGGTCGAGGCGATTGGCCGGCGGATAGAGCCGTGTGTTGCCGACCGTCTTGCCGGTCACCAGCCAGGACAACGAAACCCAGGGATTGTAGCTCGCCACGCGCGTGGCATCGGTTCCGGCGCCGACCGGCAGACCCGCCGCCAGCATCTTGGCGATCGGCGGCGTCATCTCGGCCGCCTTGGCGCCGTAGCGCTCGACGAAGTATTCACCCTGATAGGCCATGCGATGCTGGATGGCGATGCCGCCGCCCAGCGCGGCGATGCGATCGATGTTGCGGTCGCTGATCGTTTCGGCGTGATCGAAGAACCAGTGCAGACCCTTCAGCGGGATCTCGCGGTCGACCTTCTCGAAGACGTCGAGGGCACGCGAGATCGTCTCGTTGTAGGTCGCATGCAATCGCCACGGCCAGCGGTTGGTCGCCAGGATGCGCACGACCTGCTCCAACTCGCCTTCCATCTGCGGCGGCATCTCCGGGCGTTCGACCCGAAAATCCTCGAAGTCCGCCGCCGAGAACACCAGCATCTCGCCGGCGCCGTTGACGCGGTAGGTATCGTCGCCCTGTCCCGGCTTGACCATACCGGCCCAGCGCGTGAAATCCGCCGCCTCGCCGCCGGCCTTCTGGGTGAAAAGGTTGTAGGCGATGCGCAGCGTGAGCTGCCCGTCGGCGTGCAGCTTCTCGATGACCTCGTAATCTTCCGGATAGTTCTGGTAGCCGCCGCCAGCGTCGATGGCGCCGGTGATGCCGAGCCTGTTGAGCTCGCGCATGAAGTGGCGCGTCGAGTTGAGCTGCACGTCGGGCGGCAGCTTCGGTCCGCGGGCAAGCGTGCCGTACAGGATCGCCGCATTGGGCTTGGCCAGCATCAGGCCGGTGGGGTTGCCCTGCGCATCGCGCATGATCTCGCCGCCCGGCGGGTTGGGCGTGTCCTTGGTGTAGCCGACAGCGCGCAGGGCGGCGCGGTTGAGCAAGGCCCGGTCGTAGAGATGCAGGATGAAGACCGGCGTCTCGGGCGCGACGGCATTGATCTCGTCCAGGGTCGGCAGACGCTTCTCGACGAACTGGTGCTCGGTGAAGCCACCGACGACACGGACCCACTGTGGCGGCGGCGTGTTCTCCGCCTGTCGCTTCAGCATCGCCATCGCATCGGCCAGCGTCGGCACGCCGTCCCAGCGCAGCTCCATATTGTAGTTCAGGCCACCGCGAATGATGTGCAGGTGGCTGTCGATAAGACCGGGGATGGCGCGGCGGCCACCGAGGTCGAGGAGCTGCGTTGCCGGTCCGCGGCTCGCCATGATCGCCGCTGCCGGGCCGACCGCGCTGAACCGACCGCCCGTGATGGCCACCGCCTCTGGCGACGGCATGGCCGGATCGAGCGTGGTGAACTTGCCGTTGATCAGGATCAAGTCAGGGGACACGGCTTGCCCTTTCGAGCTCGTTGCGAATCCGGCGGCCCCAAGGGCCGCCGCCGATGCGAGGAAATGACGGCGAAGCGGATCGGTCATGGCTGCTGCTCAAACCTTGTCGCGAGGGGTCGGCGCCTCCGTCGGTGGTGCCGCGGCGCTCCGCCCCGGCAATTCACCCAGTACGTGAGGGCCGCAGTCGCTCTTGAGCCAGGCCGAGCTAACGGCCTGGCCGGAGAAGAGACGCTTGGCGATCGGCACGACCTGCTCGCCGATGAGGATGCCCAGCAGGCCGATCAGCGCGATCACCGGCGGTGCCGGCGAGCGCACGCTGATCAAGCTGTAGACGATGCCAACAAGAAGGCCGGCCCCCAGCGAGAGCAGGTACGGCTTCACGCATGCACCTTGGTCTCGGGCGGCACCCACTCCGGCAGCTTGGTGGCCGGCGCGCCGTGCACCATCGTGTAGGCATATTCCACGCCGACGCCGTAGGCGCCGCAGTGGGTCTTCACGATGTCCATCACCGCGTCGTAGGTTTCCTTCTGTGCCCAGTCGCGCTGCCATTCCAGCATCGTCGACAAGGCCGTCACCGGCTTGGCACCGGCCTGGATCACGCGCTTCATTGCATTGTCGTGGCTGAGCTGGCTGACGTCGCCGCAGCAATCCTCGACCACGTAGATCTCGAAGCCGTCGTGAATTGCCTGGACGGTCGGCAGGGCCACGCAGGTCTCGGTCCACAGGCCGGTCAGCACGATCTTCTTGCGTCCCGTCGCCTTGACCGCGGCGACGAAGTTCTCGTCGTCCCAGGAATTCATGGAGGTGCGCTCGATCGGCTTGTGATCGGGGAAGACCGACAGGACCTGCGGCCAGGTATTGCCGCTGAAGCTCTTGGTCTCGACCGTCGAGATGATGGTCGGCACGCCGAACAGCTTGGCGGCCTTGGCGAGCATGACGTTGTTGTTGATCACGGTCTGGCGATCGAAATTGCTCACGCCGAACAGCATCTGCCCTTGCAGATCGATCATCGCCACCATGCAATTGTCGGGGGTCAGCAGACCCTTTTCGCTGCGCTTGGCGAGTTTGCGGGGTGTCGACATGCAATTTCTCCCTGGATCGAAGAGGTTCGAATCCAGGGCAAGATCGCACCTTCGCCGCCCGATCTCTTCAAGGCGGCCACGCGATTCATTCAAATTGCACGATCACCTCAAAGCGAGGGCGAGAGCAGCGCCCGGGCGGCCAGAAGGTCGGCTGTCTCGAACCCCTCGGAGAAGCGACCATAGACATCGGCGAGACTCCGCAGGGCCTCGTTGCGCGGTCCCTCTTCGAGGTCGAGCTGCGCCAGGCTGGTGGCGGCACGCAGTTCGGTCGACAGCGAGCCCTGCCGATGCGCGATGTCGCGCGCTTTGCTGAAAGCAGCCGCCGCCATCTCGAGGGCGCCGGGACCGCCGCGACGTCGCACGATCTCGCCGCGGATGCGCGTGAACTCGGGCAGGCTGAACAACTGCCCCTTGGCCTCGGCGGTCTCCAATCCCTTGTCGATCACGCCGAGCGCCTCGTCGAAAGCGCCGGTACAACCGAGCGCATCGGCAAGCTGCAGGCGCCAGGGCGTGAATCGCGGATGATCCGCACCGCCCGGCAGCTCGGCGAGACCCGCCCGCAGCTGCCGCAAGCCCCCTTCGAGGTCGCCCTGGCGCACGGTGAGCGCGCCGCGGAAACAGCGGCCCCAGATCAGCCAGAAAGCGAGTTCGTAGCGGGTCGCATGGTCGACCAGTATCTCCAGCGCACGCTCGGCGGCGGGCAGGTCCCCCCTGAACAACGCGATCGGACAGGCCCAGTTGGCGAGCGTGGCACAGAGCGACAAGACATGATTGTTCGACAGCGCCTCGTCGACACTCTCCTCCAGCTTGCGCTTCGACTGGTCGATGAAGCCCAGATGCCACAGCGTGCTGCCGAGTCCGCCGAGTGCGAGGACCCGCCGGTTGAAGAGGAAGCGGCTCGACGAGGTCTGATCCCTCGTCGAATACGGCTGTGCATCGATACGCTCGAAAAGCGCGCGGGCGCCGGCGTAATCGGCCATCGTCAGCAGGACGCCGCCCAGCAGCAGGTCGCCCGACACCAGGGCATTGGCATCTCCCGACGCCGTCGCCAGCTCGTGAAACCGTCGCGCCGCGTCGCGGGCGCGCAGGAAATCACCATCGTTGAAGCAGGCCGAGCACACGCCCCAGAGCGAGCGCAGCCGATAGTCGCCGTCTTCCAACCGCTCGGCGATCTCCAGGGCTTGCTCGAAGACCTTCCGGGCTTCGGGTCCAGCGGACATCGTGGACAGGAGCGCCAGGCCCTGGGCCGTGAGCAGCCGCATATCGAGACGCGGCTCATGCTCAGGCAGGGAATCGAGGGTGGCGAGCGCTCGGCCGATCTGCTGACTGCATTCGTTCGCCATCGACAGGTGCATCCACAACGGTGCTGCTGCCGCAGCGAGCGTCACGGCCAGCAAGGCATCGCCTGCCGACGAGTAGGCCCAGTCGATCGCCGTTCGGACGTTGCCGGCGAGATCGTTCAGCATTGGTGGCTTATTTTCGGCTGCCTGCCCCTGCCAGTCGAGCTCGACGCAATGCAAGAGGTCGCGGCAGTACTGGGCGTGGCGCAGGGCGACGCAGTCGAACTCGCCGCTTTCCTTGAGCTTGGCCAATGCATAGCCGCGTGTCGTCTCGAGCAGCCGATAGTGCATGCCGCTGCTGCTGTCTTCCGCGACGACCAGCGACTTGGCGACCAGGCTGGAGACGATATCGACCGCATCCGGTGCGGGGTTGCCGTCGGCGCTCACGATCGCTTCGGCCGTCGCCAGCGCAAACGAGCCGACCAGGACAGCGAGGCAGGCCACGGCATAGCGCTCACGTTCGTCGAGCAGATCGAAGCTCCAGTCGAACGTCGCCTTGAGTGTCCGATGGCGGGGCAGCGCCGTGCGAAAACCGCTCGTCAGGACCCTGAACTGATCATCTAGCCGGCGCGCAAGCTCGTCGACACCGAGTGTCGCCGCGCGGGCGGCGGCCAGCTCGATGGCGAGCGGAATGCCGTCGAGGCGCCGGCAGATGGCGGCAATCGTCGGCAAGCTGCTGGCATCGACGGAAAATGCCCCGCCGACCGCTCGTGCGCAGGTGACGAAAAGCTCGACGGCGCCGTGCCGCAGCAGCACATCGGGAAGCGTGACATCCGCCGGCGGTACACTGAGTGGCGCGACACGATAGAGGCCTTCACCCTCCATCCGCAGCGGTTCACGGCTGGTCACCAGCACGCGCAAATGCGGACACGCTCGCGTCAAGGTCTCCACCAGTTCCGCCACGACATCGATCACATGCTCGCAGTTGTCGAGCACCAGCAGGAGCTTGCGCGCCCGTATCAGGCCCGAGATGCGTGACGGTGAGGCGAGATTGTCGGGGATCTCCAGCTCGAGTGTGTCGGCAATGCGATGTGCGACGCTGTTGGCATCGGTGAGCGCCGCCAGCTCGGCGACCCAGACGCCGTCGGCGAACTGCGGCAGCAGGCGGCGTGCGGCTTCCAGCCCGAGCCGGGTCTTGCCGATGCCGCCGACGCCGGTGAGCGTCACGATCCTGTGCTGGCCGACCAGTCGCTCGACGTCCATCAGAGCCTCGCCGCGGCCGACCAGCGCCGAGGTCGGTGCATGCAGGTTCGTCGGATTGGCCTGTCCCGGCATCGCCGCCTCGGCCACGAGCTGGTAGCCGCGTCCCGACACGGTGCGGACGGCGCCACGATAGGGTCCGAGCGTCTTGCGCAACATCGAAACGGTGACCTGGAGAGTGTTCTCCTCAACGATCGCCCCTGGCCAGACCCGTCCCATGATCTCGTCCTTGGTCACGAGTCCGCCCTGCGCCTCGACCAGCAGGCGCATGACGTCGTAGGCGCGACTGCCCAGCGCCACGGGTTCGCCGCCGATTCTGAGTTCGCGCCGCTCGGGATCGATTTGAAAACGACCGAACTCCACCTGACCCTCGTCCCTCTCCGCTTGCCCAAACGCCACAATGCCATGTTCCCCGCGCTGCCGGGGCTGCGATGTGCGGGATTCAGTTTTTTTCAGAACTTGCCCAAGGACGCCGACGACGAACGACGCCCAGAGTGACGGCCTTCGAGGAGAGCCGCGCCCATGGGCCCATCTGCGCAGCCACGACCGATATCGAAAGCCATCCGAGACTCCTACCTGCCCGGCGAAATCGCGCCCCAGCTCGGTGCGCCAAAGCTAAATGCGCCGGAACTCAGCACGACCGTGCCGATCGAGGTCGAATGGTTGATGTCGGCACCGAATTCCGCAGCCACCGGACGTTCCGATTCACGAACCTCACGCTGGGTCGATCTGCGCGCCTGTCGGCGCGAGGCGACGGCGCAGACCGACGACGACTGCCATACGATCAGCCTTGCGTTGCAATCCACGAATCTCACGCTCGAATCCGATGGCCGTTGCGTCCATGACGGTGCCGTCACCCTCGGCATGGTGCAGGTCGGCAGTCCGGCGGCCGCCCTGCGCGGGGTCTTCCATGCGCCCTGCGACTTTCTCCATCTGCGGCTGGCCAATGGTGTGCTGGCCGAGTGTCACGAGGCGATGCACCAGCGCCCCTGGCCGGGAGAGTTGGCTCTGGCCGATTCCGGCTTTCGACGCGACGCCGCCATCGAGCAGCTCACCCGCGCCTTGCTGGCCGCGCAAACGGCCGAGGGCGAGTTGAGCTGCCTCTATGTCGAAGGGATCGCCACGGCAGTGGTGGCGCGCCTGATCGCTCTGGGATCGGATGACGTACCGTCTTCACGGTCTCGCGTCTCTGCACTGGCCAAGTGGCGGCTCAAGCGGGTCGTCGACTTCATCGAAGCCAATCTTGCCCGCCCCCTGCTGCTCACCGACATCGCCGCGGCTTCGGGCCTGACACGCATGCATTTTGCCGCCCAGTTCCGCGTCGCCACGGGATTGCGTCCGCGCGACTATCTCCTGCGCCGACGGATCGAGCGGGCGCAGGCGCTGCTGCGCGATACCGAGTTGCCCATGGGGGAGGTCGCCTTCAAGGTCGGCTTCCCGAACCAGGCGCACTTCTCGATGGTCTTTCGCCGCCTGGCGGGCCTGACGCCGCGTCAGTGGCGCCTGCGGGAAAAGACCCTCCGATGATTTCGCGCGAGGCGATGCGCGATCTGTCGAACGCGCTCACGCTCCTGCTGGCCGACATGGTGGCCCTCTACATCAAGACCAAGAACTTCCACTGGCATCTGTCGGGTCCGCATTTCCACGCCTATCGCCTGATGCTCGGCGAGCAGGCCCGCCAGATCCTCGCCACCACCGACCTCATCGCCGAGCGGGTCCGCAAGATCGGCGGCACGACTTTGCATTCGGTCAGTCACGTCGGCCGTCTGCAGCGCATCCTCGACAACGATGCCTATACCTTTGTCCAAATGGACATGCTGGCCGAACTTTGCGACGACAATCGCGACCTGACCAGGAACCTGCGCCAACTTCATGCCCTATGCGGCGATCACCGCGACGCCGCGACGGCAAGCCTGCTGGAAACCTGGATCGACGAAGCGGAAGGCAGGACCTGGCATCTGAGGGAAACCGTCGATACCGAATGCACTTCCCGAACGTGACAGACACGCGCAATGTGGTGGCGGCGTGGCCCGTTCAATTGAACGGCGGGCTGCGGCATGTTCCACGGCAATTCGCCACGACGTCAAACCAGAGCGCAAACGCGCATAGCTTGTGATGAACTGGCTCGGCATCTCCGTCAGGCTCGGCATCTTGGTCATTGCAGCCGCTGTTGCGATCCTCTTCGCCGTGCGCTGGGACAGCTGGGTGGGCGCACGCACCAACCAGACGACCGACGACGCCTACGTCAAAGGTGATCTCACGCCGCTCAGCGCCAAGATCGAAGGCTATGTCCGCCGCGTGCTGGTCAACGATTTCGAGCGCGTCAAAGCCGGCGACCTGCTGCTCGAGATCGAGGATGACGACTACAAGGCGCGCGTCGCCCAGGCCGAGGCCGATCTCGCGGCAGCACAGGCCACCATCGACAACATCAAGTCGCTCAAGGCCCAGCAGCGCGCCCAGATCGCCGATGCGGAAAGCGCCATCACTGCCACTCAGGCCGATGTCGATCGCACCCAGCTCGAGGAGACCCGGCAGAGCGACCTGGTCGCCAGCACCTACGGCACGCGCCAGCGCCTGGAGCAGGCCACCGCCGACAAGAAGCGCTTCGCGGCAAACCTGGTCCGCGATCGCGCCGAGCTGGAGGTGCAGCGCCGCCACATGGCGGTGCTCGATACCCAGGAACAGCAGCTCCGAGCCGACCTCAAGGGCAAGCAGGCATTGCTCGACCTGGCCAGAATCACCCTGGGCTATACGCGCATCGCCTCGCCGGCCACCGGCCGGCTCGGGGAACGCAATGTGCGCGCAGGCCAGTACGTGCGCCCCGGCGTGCAGGTGAATTCGGTCGTGCCGCTCGACACCGTATGGGTGGTCGGCAATTTCAAGGAGACCCAGCTGACGCGCGTGGCGATCGGCCAGCGCGCCAGCATCACGATCGATACCTTTCCGGGCGTGACGGTTACCGGCTATGTGCAGAGTATCTCGCCGGCCAGCGGCTCGCAGTTCAGTCTGCTGCCCCCCGACAATGCCACAGGCAACTTCACCAAGGTCGTGCAGCGCATTCCGGTGAAGATCGTGCTCGATCAAAATCACCCGCTGACCGGACGTCTGCTGCCTGGCATGTCGGTGATCGCCACGATCCACACCGACACGATGCCGCCGTCGCCATGAGCGACGCCCTGGCACCACGGACGGCGTTGTCCTGGCCAGAGACGTACCGCCCCCTGCTGGGCGTCGCCGCCGTCGTGATCGGCGCCTTCATTGCGACCATCAATTCGCGCATCACCACGGTCGGCCTGGCCGACATTCGCGGCGGCCTGTCGCTGGGCTTCGACGAAGGCTCGTGGGTATCGACCGTGTTTGGCGCGGCGCAGATGCTGGTCTGCCTTTCGGCCGCCTGGTTTGCCATCGTCATGGGACCGCGCCGACTGCTGCTGTGGTCCGCGTCGGTCTTCGGCATCGCCTCGATCCTGCCGCCGTTCAGCAGCGACCCGGCCTTCCTGCTCGGCCTGCAGATGGTGCGCGGCCTTGCCGTCGGGACCTTCATTCCGTCCACCATCGGCTTCATCGTCCGCGAGTTGCCGCCGCGCTGGTGGAGCTGGGGCCTCGCGGCCTACGCCTTCCGCTTCGTGTTCTCGCAAAACATCTCGTCCTCGATCGAGGCGTTCTACGACGAGCACGGACTGTGGGAATGGATCTTCTGGCAGAACGTGCCGCTTTGCCTGCTGATGATGGCCCTGATCTCTGTCGGCATGCGACGCCAGCCGCTCGATCTTGCCGCCCTCGGCCGCGGCGACTGGGCCGGCATCGTATTTGGCGGCATCGGCCTCTCGCTCCTCTACGCCGGGATCGATCAGGGCAATCGACTCGACTGGCTGAATTCTGGCACCGTCGTCGGCCTGCTGCTGGCCGGCGGGTTGCTGATCGCGGCCTTCGTCGCCAACGAACTGCTGGTCGAGCGGCCACTGATCGATCTCAGGGCACTGCGCCATCCCAACGTCTGCATTCCACCGCTGCTGATCGCCATTTACGGGTTCGGCAGCAGCGCCACCAGCTTCCTCTTGCCGGATTATCTCACGCGCGTGCAGGGCCTGCGCGCCCTGCAGATCGGCGACGTCCTGAACTGGATCGCCCTGCCGCAGATCGTGCTGGTGCCGGCGACCGCGTGGGCACTGCGCTACCTCGATGCCCGTCTGATGTTCGCGGTGGGACTCGCCCTGATCGCGGTGGGAAGCTGGATGGACACCGGGTTGACCCACAATTGGGTGGGCGACAATTTCCTGCCGTCGCAGCTCGTCGGCGCGGTCGGGCTCGCGCTCGGCATCACCTCGCTGGTGACCTTCAGCATCGCCAACATGACGCCGGCCCGCGCGATCACCATCGCCGGTTTGATCCAGGCCAGCCGCCTGCTCGGCAATGAAATCGGCGCGGCCTTCATCCAGACCTTCACCCGCGTGCAGGAGCAGGTCTATTCCAACCTGACGGGTCTCCACCTGGTGACGGGCGCGACCACGACCGAGCAGCGCGCCGCGTTCTTGTCGCAACTCCTGGCCGATCGGTCCGGGAGCGGCAATTCGGCGACGCAGGCCTTGCTGGTGCTCGACAGCCTGGTGCGTCGCGAAGCGTACGTGCTGGCCTATATCGACGCGTTCTGGGTCGTCTCGTGGGTGCTGACGGCAAGTCTTCTCTTGCTGCTGTTCCTCCAGCCGCCACCGCTCAACGTTCTCACGCCGCCGCGCCGACCCACGTGAATCTGCGGGCATAGCGTGCCCAGGCCGCGGCGATCATCTCCGTTCTGCAGCGCCATGAAAGAGAAGGTAGTTGCCGGCCTCCGTGCCCTGCCGGAGCAGTGCCTTGCCCAGCGCGATCTGCGGCTTTTCCCAGTAGGCGAGCGCCGTCGCAAGATCGTCGGGGAAGGCCTTGAGGGCCGACGCCAGCGAGAGGGCATTTGACGCCGCTTTCGAGGTGCTGGCCGCCGTATGCGGCCGCGGGATGGAGGCCGCGTCGCCGAGAATAATCACCCGCCCCGAAACCATATGGTCGGAGGCGAGATCCCGGATCGCTTGCGCGAAGGGTTGCGAGGTCGCCTCGACGACCTCGCGGAACGGCAAAGGGAGCAACACGGCAGCCTCACGGTGCAGGTGCTCGATCCACCGATCGGCAAGGCCGCCTTCGGGGATGGCATAGCCGCGCGGCCGGCCCTCGCGGTCGATCATGATCTGCTCGAGCGTTCGCTCGTCGGCGACGCGATACCAGACCCAGTTGTAGAGCCGATGGCCGGGGCGGAGATCGTTGTGCTCGCCGGGTACCAGATAGCCCAGGATGTGCGAGCCCGTGTTGTTGGCGAAGCCGAAGTCGCCATGCAGCATCTCGCGCGCCGAGGGGAGCATCGCATCCTCAGGAATCAATCCGCGCCAGGCGAGGTAGCCGGCATAACGCGGCCGCGCCTCCGCCCAGCAGAGCTGCCGCACGGTCGAGTTGCCGCCGTCGGCACCGATCAGGAGATTGCCCACTTCAGTGGCGCCATCCTTGAAATGCGCCGTGACCGTGCCGGCCTGCCTGTCCTGCTCGACCCGGGCCAGGGTCCGCCCCTGATGGTAGTGGGCGTCGCCGAAGGTTACGCGCAGCGTCGTATAGATCAGCGACCACGACGTCTGCGTCTGCGGCGCCATGTGCTTGGACTGGATCGAGCCGTCCGGCCGCAGCACGGTGCGGTAGCGGGACTCGACCCCGAGGGCGACGGCATCGAGGTCGATACCGGCCTGGCGAACGACTTCGACCACGTCGGGCTGGAGAACGATGCCGCCGCCGCGGCTGTCCAGATCGTGAGGGGAGCGCTCGAAGATATCGACGTCCCAACCGATCCGCCGCAGCAGGTTTCCGGCAAAGAGGCCACCTAGCGACCCACCGATGATCAGCGCGCGATGCTTGTTCGGGACTGTCGTCACGGAAGTCTCCACTTTTCGTCTCGGCTTTCGGGTGGGCATGCGGACTATCTAAAAGGAATGGTCGGCAGCGCATCGAACGCGCTGCCGACGATCATGCGGGATCGTCAGTCCCGACGCCGGTGCGCCGCGTGGACTTGGAGGAGGACGGCGACGGTGGCGAAGGCGATGCCGAGCACGCTGACCGCAAGCCATCCGCCTGCGTTCCAGGCCAGCGAGGCCGTCGCCGCGCCCAGGGCGCCACCGAGGAACATCACGCCCATCAGCACCGTATTGAGCCGGGCGCGTGCGGCCGGACGCAGCGCGAAGACAATGTGCTGGTTCGACACCAGGGCAGTCTGCATGCCGAAGTCGAGCAGGACGACGCCGGCGACCAGGCCGATCAGCGAGGCCCAGAACCCGAGGACCATCCACGACGCCAGCGTCAGGACCGCCCCGAGCAGCACCGTCCCCGTCGCCCCGTGCTTGTCGGCAAAGCGTCCAGCGAGAGGAGCGGCAAGGATGCCGACCGCTCCCACGAGACCGAACAGGCCGGCCGAGTCGGCGCCCAGCCCGAAGGTCGGCTGCTCCAGGCGAAAGGCCAGGACCGTCCAGAAGACGGTGAAGGCCGCAAACAGCGCACCCTGTGTAAGTGCCGCCAGCCGCAGGGCGGGGAATTCGACCCAGAGATGGCCAATGGATTTCAGCAGACGGCCGTAGCCGATCTTTTCCTCCGGTGCGCTGTGCGGCAGGACCATCGCCATCAGACCGGCAGCCGCGAGCGCCATCGGCACGGCAAGCCAGAACATCTCCCGCCAACCGGCCTCAGTCGCCACGAAACCGGCAAGCGTGCGACTGAGCAGGATGCCGGTCAGCAATCCCGCCATCACGGTGCCGACGGTCGCGCCGCGGCGCTCGGGCGCCGCCAGGTGGGCCGCAAAGGGGACCAGCTGCTGAGCCACGGCAGACAACAAGCCGGTCACGAGCGATGCGGCGATCATCGACAAGGCATTCGGCGCAGCTGCCGTGAAGGCCAGCGCCGCCGCCAGAAGCGCGAACTGAACGATGATCAACCGGCGTCGCTCGACGAGATCGCCAAGGGGCACCAGCAGGAACAGGCCGAGTGCGTAGCCGAGCTGGGTCGCTGTCGGGATGATGCCGGCCAGATTTCCCCCGAGATCACGCTCGATTACGGCCAGCATGGGCTGGCTGTAATAGATGTTGGCCACGGCGATGCCGGCGGCGGCGGCCAGGGCATAGGTGCGGCCAAGGCCGAGGGCGGCCTGCGGCTGCACCTCACCGTCGATTGCGTTCTGTACTGACATGTCCCGTCTCCCGCCCCTCGCCGGTCGAGCCGGAGGGGCCTGTGGGTTCAATGACGGGAGAAATAGGCCATCCTGGAATTTGTTATAGAGAGTTGAATCGATACACGATTATATCAAATTCTGTTATTCTGGTGTCGTCCCGCATGGATTTTACGGCCCTTGCCCTTCTGATCGAGACCGCCACAGCCGGGAGCCTGGCCGAAGCGGCGCGACGCCTGAGACTCTCGCCCATGAAGGCGACCCGGTTGATCTCGGCGCTCGAAGACGAGGTCGGCACGCGCCTGCTCCATCGCACCACCCGGGCCCTCTCGCTGACCGAAGAAGGTCTCGTCTTCCTGCCCCATGCCAGGACTCTCGTGGAGGAGCAGGCGGCCGCCCTGGCGAGCGTCCAGAGCGCCGGCGCAGGGCCCGTGGGGCTGCTGCGGATCAGCGCATCGCTGGCCTTCGGCCGGCAGATCGTCGCGCCTCTGGTCGTCGATTTCATGAGGCGCCATCCCGAGGTCCAGGTCGACCTCCAGCTGACGGATTCCGTCGTCGACATCGTCGCGGAGGGCATCGACCTCGCCATCCGGATTGCGGATCTGCGTGACAGCAGCCTCATCGCCCGCCGCATCGCGGACAATCCGCGGCTGCTCGTGGCGGCGCCGGCTTACATTGAGCGATACGGCGCACCGGCGGCACTGTCGGATCTGCCAAGCCACGAGTGTCTCGCCAGCCGTTCGGCGACCCACTGGTCGTTTCGCGCGGCCGCGAGAAGCCGCGCCGTGAAAGTGATTGGCCGCTTCACCGCCAACTCCATCGATGCGATCCACGAAGCCTGCCGTGGCGGGCTGGGCATCGCCTATCTGTCCGGCTGGGACGTTGCCGCCGACCTCGCGGAGGGCACGCTGCGTGAGATTTCTCTCGAGGACGCCGCCCCCGAACCGCTTGCGATCTGGGGCGTCTATGCGAGCAGCCATATGGTTCCGGCAAAAGTGCGCTTCTTCATCGATGCGCTGGCTGAACGGCTTAAGACTGACCCCACACTCTCTCCAGCTCGCTCGGTCACCGGAGGCTGAAGCACAGTTCGAGCGAACGACAATATCGCTCCCATCCTGCAGTCCACGACTATGGTCGTGCTTGTGCAGTTCCGGCCAGCAGGTATGCCTACTTGCGTAACAAGGACAGGCCGGCCAAGGAGTGGGCATCGACGGCGGAATCCGAGGTGCTTGGACTTGAGCGCGGTGTACCCGGAAAGATCGAATTTGCCTGCCAGATGACGATGGACGCCACAGAAGCGAGACGATCTGAATTCGGGCCGCTCCGGATCGATGCGTCGCGGAGCGAGCTTCTCGTCGACGGCAATGCCGTCGAGATCAGCAGCCGCGCCTTCGATATCGTTCGCCTCCTGGTCGAGGCCGGCGGCAAGCTGGTGACGAAGGAAGAGATCATGCGCCGTGTCTGGCGCGGCACGACCGTGGGCGAGAACAGCATCCAGGTCGCGGTATCGACATTGCGAAAGGGATTGGGCCCGCATGGCGGCCTCATCCGCACGATTTCAGGTCGAGGGTATCGTCTCGCCGATACCGTCGTCAAAGCACGCACGAATCTCCCCGCGGCCACCTCTCGACTGATCGGCCGCGACGGCATTCTGGACGATCTGGACAAACTCCTGGACGCCCATCGCATCGTCACGCTGACGGGCGCCGGCGGTATGGGCAAGACCTGCCTCGCCGTCGAAACGGCGCGACGACAGTCACCGAACTTCCCCGACGGCGTCTGGATCGCCGAGCTGGCGTCATTGGCCAACGGCAAGGCCGTTCCCCATGCGGTCGCCTCTTCGCTGGGCCTCGAGCTTCCGGACAGCATGGCACAGGCCCAACGCATCGCCGGCCTGGTCGGATCGCGCAAATTGCTGCTCGTCCTCGACAACTGCGAGCATGTGATCGATGCCGTAGCCGACCTGGTGTTCACGCTGGTGCGCGTCAACCCGGGCCTGCGGGTCCTGACGACCAGTCGCGAGCCTCTACGCACCGAGGGCGAAGCGGTCTATCGCGTATCGCCTCTCGCCATTCCTCCCGAAGGCGAAAGCGATGTGAACGCGATCCAGGAGTACGGCGCCGTCGAGCTGTTCATCGACCGCGCACGGGCCATCGATTCGACCTTTCCGCTGGACGATGCAAGCCTGGGTGCGATTGCCGCCATCTGTCGCCGTCTCGATGGAATTCCTCTTGCGATCGAGATCGCCGCAGCGCGCGCGGCGACGCTGGGCGTCGGCGAGCTTGCCAGGCGCCTCGAGGACCAGTTCCGGTCGCTGACCAGCGGCTTTCGCACGGCATTGCCGCGGCATCGCACGCTCGATGCCACGTTCGACTGGAGTTATGACCTGCTCACCGACGAAGAGCGCCGCGGCCTCCGCTGCCTCGCTCTGCCAGTCGGCCCGTTTTCGCTGCAGATGGCGGCGGCACTCATCTGCGGGGACGGCGAGTCGTCGGAAGCCCTGCCCGAGACCATGAGCGGCCTGGTCATCAAGTCTCTGGTGGTACCGGAACCGGCAATGGGCCAGATGCGCTACCGCCTGCTCGAGACGATGCGCGCCTACGCTCTCGCCAAGCTCAAGGAGTGTGGTGAGTTCGACCATGTCGCGCGGCGCCATGCGCAATACTGCAAGAGCATTCTGGAGGGCGCGGCACTCGATTGGCAGGGCAACGCAAGGCCCCACGTCCTGGACAGCCTGACGTCCATGGACAATCCGGCAGGCAACACCCGATCGGCGATCGAATGGGCATTTTCGCCGACCGGCGACGTGGCGCTCGGCATATCGTTGACCCTGGCCGCCGTCCCGCTGTGGATGCACCTGTCACTCGCCATGGAGGCACGGCACCACGTCGAAGGTGCCTTGGCCGCCTTCCAGGCGGGCCTGGCGACGGATCCTCGAACGGAGATGCGCCTGCTCACCGCGCACGGCATACCGCTGATTTCCATGATGACCGCGAACGCCGACGCCCGCCGATCGTTCACGAGGGCGTTGCAGCTGGCGGAAGCGGCCGATGATCCGGAGTACCAGCTGCGCGCCGTCTGGGGCCTCTGCTACGCCTCGATCAACGATGGCGAATTCCTGCAGGCGCGCGATCTCGCGCTGCGCCTGTACGACCTCGCGACGCAATCCACCGACCCCAGCGCCATGAACTCCGCCGACCTGCTGCTCGCCGGCGTCCTGAAGGTGATGGGCGAATACGATGCGGCGCGAAGGTGCGCGGAGCCGATCCTCAATCAGGTCAATCAGGGCCTCGACCGCCCTTCGTCGGGCCGCTTCATCTTCAATCGGCGCGCCCTGGCCCTCGGGCTCGTCGGCGCCGTCATGTGGCATCAGGGATATGTCGATCAGTCGACGCGACGATTGGAAGAGAGTGTCGAGGAGGCGTCGACCCACGATCACGTCCTCTCCCTGTGCAATACGCTGGGCAACTGGGTGGCCGTGCACATGTTCTTTCGCGGGAACCTCGTCGAAGCCGAACGCTATTGCGCTATGCTCTTCGACAATGCGTCGCGCTACGGCCTGGACTTCTGGGTGCTGTGGGCGCGCTGCTTCAGAGGAGCCCTGATGGTGCGCCGAGGTGACGTGGAGCCCGGCTTGCTGGCGGTGCGCCAGGCCTTTGCCGAGATGGGCGACAACGTCGCCCATCCGCGCTATGCCCGGCTGCACTGGATCTTCGCCGATGCGCTCGTCCGTGCCGGCCAGTTCGAGGAAGCGCTTCGCATTGCCGACAGCACGCTGGAATTGTCCCAGCGGAAGGGCCAGTTCTACATCGTTCCCGAACTGCTGCGCCTCAAGGGGGAGATCGCCGGCCGTCAAGGCGGACCGGACGGCCGGGCCAGAGCCGACGCGCTGCTGAGAGCTGCGATCGATATCGCAAAACAGCAGGGTTCGAATTCGGTGCAGCTCGCGGCGGCGATCCAGCTCGTCCACGTCTGGGAGGGGCGTGAACAGCGGGCCGAGGCGTTGAGCCTGCTGGCGGAGATCTACGCCCGCTTTAGCGAAGGCTTCGGCACGGCCGACCCTCAGGAAGCACGACGGCTTCTAGAGGGTTAGGCATCCTCGACAGCAACGCCTATACCATCGTCCAGATGGACGTGCTGGCCGAACCCTGCGACCAACTCCCGGAGCAGCCCCAAGGAGCGAGTGACATGAGCGACACGATCACGACCGACGACGGCACCCGCATCTTCTTCAAGGATCTCGGACCGCGCACCGCCACGCCCATCGTCTTCCATCACGGCTGGCCGCTCAGTGCCGACGACTGGGACAACCAGATGATGTTCTTTCTCGGTCAGGGCTATCGCGTGATCGCACACGACCGGCGCGGCCATGGCCGCTCCACCCAGACCGACGCCGGCAACGAGATGGATACCTACGCCGCCGACGTGAAGAAGCTCGCTGCCGCGCTCGACCTCAAGGGCGCCATCCATGTCGGCCATTCGACCGGCGGCGGCGAGGTGGCGCATTACGTCGCCCGCGCCGAGCCCGGCCGCGTCGCCAAGGCCGTGCTGATCGGCGCCGTGCCGCCGATCATGGTGAAGTCGCCGAACAATCCTGTCGGCCTTCCGGTCGCCGTGTTCGACGGCTTCCGCGCCCAACTCGTCGCCAACCGCGCTCAGTTCTACATCGACGTTCCGGCCGGCCCGTTCTACGGCTTCAACCGCCCGGGCGCGAAAGTCTCCCAGGGGATGATCGACAACTGGTGGCGTCAGGGCATGATGGGCGGCATCAAGGCCCACTACGACTGCATCAAGGCCTTCTCCGAGACCGACTTCACCGACGACCTGAAGAAGATCGACGTGCCGGTCCTGATCATGCACGGCGACGACGACCAGATCGTACCGATCCAGGGCGCTGCCCTGCTGTCGGCCAAGCTCGTGAAGCAGGGCACGCTCAAGGTCTACAAGGGCCTGCCGCATGGCATGGCGACGACGCATGCCGACACGATCAACGCCGACCTGCTGGCCTTCCTCAAGGCTTGATCCTTCGCAGGATAGACGACGGGAGGAGTTGCTCTCCCCGGCTTTCGGCCATCGCAAGACGCCTCGCGATGGCCGGGCACGTAGCCCGTGCCGCACGGCACCGCCCAAAATGCCGGCCCCTTGCGCTTGACCTGAACAGATGATTTGAAGCGCGCATGGTGAGCCGCTTCGCATTCTTCGCAAACTTGGCCTTCCTTGCTGTTGCAGGCCTCCTCGTATCGGTATCGCCAGGGCGAAGTGTCGAAGGCGACGGCACGGTAGCCGTTATCTCGGATCTCCATTTCGATCCGTTCGACCCGCCGGAGCTTGCCGCGGCCCTGGCGGGATCGGCGCCGGCGGCCTGGTCGGCGACCTTCGCTTCCGTCGACAATCAGGCGATGTCACGCAGCGGCAAGGACACCAACCACGCCCTGCTGGTGTCGAGCCTCGCCGCCTTCGCCAAACGAGCGGCCGATGCCGATTTCGCCATCGCGCCGGGCGATTTCCTGGCCCACGAGTTCGAGGCGAAAGCCGCCAAGGCCTTGAACGTCGCACCGACATCGCAGGTCGTCGCCGAAATGACCGTCAAGACGACCGTCTTCGTCGCCGACCTGCTGGCCGAGGCCCTTGCCGGCAAGCCAGCGATCGTCGCTCTCGGCAACAACGATTCGAGCTGCGGCGATTATCGGATCGAGCCCGGTGGGCGCTATCTCGCCGCCATGCGCGAGACGGTTCGGCGCCTGGTCGGCACGGCACGGCTGGACCCTGATTTCGACGAGACCTATGCCGCCGCGGGATACTATGCGGCGCGCCATCCCACTGTGGCGAACGGCCTGATCATCGTCCTGAACGACATACTGTGGTCGACCAAGTACCGGGATGCCTGCGGCACCGGCGGGCTCGCGGCCGCCGAGGCCATGTTCGACTGGCTGCGTGAGCGGCTCGCGCGGCAACGCGCGGCCGGCGGCCGCGTCTGGATGGTGCATCACATCCCCTGGGGGATCGATCCCTACTCGACGATCGAGGCCCCGGCCTCGAACTGTCCGGCGAAGGTCGTGTCGTTCCTGCAGGAACCCTATGCCTCGGCTTTTCCGGCCCTGCTGGCAGAATACCGCGACGTGCTTCAGGCGAGCTTTTCGGGTCACACACATTTCGACGATTACCGGCTGCTGATCGACCGACAAGGTGCCGCCATCGGCGTCGACAAGGTCACGCCGGCCATCAGCCCGATCTTCGGGCAGAACCCGGGCTTCCAGGTCTTCACCTATGATCGACGTTCCGGCGCGCCGAAGGACTTCTCGACCTGGTATCTCGCAAATCCCGGCGACGCGCCGCACAGGGCCGACTGGCGCTTCGAGTACACTTTCACCGAGGCCTACGGGCTGCCCGCCTATTCACCTGCCGCCGTCGAGACTCTCTGGAAGGCGACGTCGGCCGACAGCGCACGGCGGAGCACCTACCAGAGGCTCTACGCCGTCGGACGCGGCACGCTCGACCTCGACAAGCTTCCGGCCTACTCGTGTGCGATCCGCCATCTCGACAGGCCGTCCTTCACTGCCTGCTACTGCGGAACCGTCCGGTAAGCCGTCCAGGCTTTTACGTCAGGCAGTCGGCATTGGGCGCCGGCGACTATGCGCACTTCAGCTCGACGGTGCCGCACAAGATCACGGCGATCGGCGACAACACGGCCGAAGTCCTGATCGTGATCGCGACCGACAATGGTTGACCGGGCGATTGACTCGACGCCGGACACCGAATAGGTTCCGCGCCCTTTTTCGACCAACCTGGCGGACCACCGCCCATGCCGCAGATCCTCGTCGAGGCGCTGACCAAGACCTATCGCGTTGCCGAACGCGCGCCTGGGCTGGGCGGCGCGTTGCGCGGGCTCGTGAGCCGACGCTGGCGCGAAGTCCACGCCCTGGCCGGCGTCTCGTTCAGCCTGCAAGCCGGCGAGCTGCTGGCCTTTATCGGGCCGAACGGCGCCGGCAAGTCCACCACCGTGAAGATCCTGTCGGGCATCCTGCGGCCGACCAGCGGTCGGGTCGAGGTCGACGGTCTCGTGCCCTACGAGGACCGCATCCGCCACGTGGCGCGCATCGGCGTGGTGTTCGGCCAGCGCAGCCAGCTCTGGTGGGACCTGCCCGTACTCGACGGCTTCGACCTGCTGGCCGACATCTACCGCGTCGATCCGGCCGCCTATCGCCGCCGCCGGGACGAGCTGGTCGCCATGCTGCGGCTCGAGTCGCTGCTCGACCAACCGGTGCGCCAGCTCTCGCTCGGCCAGCGCATGCGCGCGGAGTTCGCCGCCGCCCTGCTGCACGATCCCGCGATCCTGTTCCTCGACGAACCGACCATCGGCCTCGATGCGCCCTCGAAACTCGCCGTGCGCGACTTCGTGCGTCGCCTGAACCGCGACCAGGGCGTGACCGTGCTGCTGACGACCCATGACATGCACGATGTCGAGGCGCTGGCCGAACGCGTCATCGTCATCGGCCAGGGGCGCCTGCTGGCCGACAGCCCGTTCGAGAAGCTGCGCGCCGGCGTCCTCGCCGAGCGGCGACTCTATATCGACTTCGCCGGCCCCGCGCCGGCACTCGACATGCCGGGCGTCACGGTGCGGGCGCGCGGCGAACGCTCGCTCGAGCTTGCCTTCGACCCGGCGCGTCTTCCGGCGCCCAAGCTCATCGCCGCCATCACGGCAGCGCATGCCGTCGAGGACATCCATGTCGACGAGCCGGCCATCGAGGAGGTGATCACCCGCTTCTACGACCTGCACGACGCACGCGAGGCCTGACGATGGGCGCGATCACCATGCAGACGGCCCGTCCCTACCTCGCCGCTTTCCGCGCGCGGTTTCAGCTCATGCTGCAGTACCGTGCCGCCGCCCTGGCGGGCTTCGCCACGCAGTGCTGGTGGGGCGCCATTCGCATCATGGTCTTCGCCGCCTTCTACGGCGTTCATGCGGCGGCGGCGCCGATCAGCCTCGCCGACGCCGTCACCTATGTGTGGCTGGGCCAGGCGCTGCTGGCACTGCTGCCCTGGGTCGCCGATCCGGAGATCGGCCAGGCGGTACGCACCGGCGGCGTGGGCTACGATCGGCTGCGGCCGCTCGATGCCTACAGCTACTGGTATGCGCGCACCCTGGGATGGATGCTGGCGCGAGCCCTGCCGCGCGCGGCGCTGATGCTGCTGACCGCCGGGATCGTGCTGCCGCTCGTGGGCCTCGGCGAATGGGCCTGGCAACCGCCCGCCGGCCTGACGGCGGCGCTGCTGTTCGTGCCGGCCTTCGTACTGATGACGATGCTGGGCGGCGCCATCCTGATGCTGGCGAATGTCATCGTGGCTGCGAGCCTCAACGAACGCGGCGTGAATGCCATCCTGACGCCGCTGGTGATCGTCTTCTCCGGCTCGCTGCTGCCGCTCGACTTCTTTCCCGATGCCTTGCGGCCCTTCCTGCACGTTCAGCCCTTCGCCGGCCTGGTCGACATTCCGTTCCGTATCTACTTCGCAGACTTGAAGGGCGCTTCGGCGCTCCAGGGCCTGGCGCTGCAAACGGGATGGACGATCGTTCTGATCGCCATCGGCCGCTATGCCATGGAGCGCATGATGCGCCGTCTCGAAATGCAGGGGGGCTGACCATGAATGCGCTCGCCCTCTATGGCCGCTACGTCGCCACGTCGCTGCGCGCCCAGGCGCAGTATCCCGCCTCGACCTTGATGCTCACCTTCGGCCATTTCGCGGCGACGGCGATCGAGATCCTGGGCGTGTTCGCGCTGTTCGATCGCTTCGGACCGGTCGGCGGCTGGTCGTTCGGCGAGGCGGCGCTCTTCTATGCGCTGGTCAACATCGCCTTCTCGATCGCCGACCTGCTGACCCGCGGCTTCGATGTCTTCGGCTCCGACTTCGTGCGCACCGGCGCCTTCGACCGCCTGCTGCTGCGGCCGCGCTCCGCCACCTTGCAGCTCATCGGCCACGAAGTGCGGGTGTCGCGCCTGGGGCGCCTGCTGCAGGGCATCTCCGTGCTGATCCTGGCGACTCATCTCGCGCCAATCACCTGGGATGCCGCGGCGGTCGCGACCGCCGTGGGCGCGGTGGCCGGCGGCGCGGCGCTGTTTGCAGGCCTCCTGGTCCTGCAGGCAACGCTCGCCTTCTGGACCGTCGAGAGCCTCGAGATCGTGAACGTGCTGACCTATGGCGGCGTTCAGGCGGCCCAGTATCCGCTCAATATCTACGCAGCCTGGTTTCGCCGCCTGCTGACCTTCGGGGTGCCGCTCGCCTGCGTAGCCTACTATCCCGTTCTCGCAATCCTGAACCGGCAGGACCCGCTCGGCGCGCCGGACTGGTTCCTGCCGATCGCGCCGCTCGCCGGCTTCGTGTTCCTCGGCCTGTCCTTCCTCGCCTGGCGCGTCGGCATGGCACGCTACGCCTCGACGGGGAGCTGAGGCCGGTCTTCGTGCAGACCAGCTTCACCGAATGACGATCGGCTGAAGTTTCGCGATGTCGACGCCGCGGAAGGCGTAGGCCTCGTCGAGCGCCTTCTGCACGAAGCCCGAATTCGCGAGGTAGGCGAAGGACGTCGTGAGGAAGTTTCGCCAGCGCGGGTCGATGTCCTGACGAATTGCGGCTGTTGCCGGGAACAGCGCCGGTGGATCGGGCATCGCCACGACGGAGTTGGGAATGCGGGCGCTGGCGAGTGTCATGCCCGTGAGCGATCCCGAAATCGCCTGGACGCGCCCTGCCTGGAAGGCGGCGATCATCTCGTTGTAGTTCTGGAAACGATCGAGCTTCGCCTCAGGCGCGCGCCGCGTCGTCTCCGTCTCCATGGTCGTGCCGACGGGCAGACCGATCAGAAGCTTCTGGTCGTTGATCGCCTTCCAGGTCTTGATGTCCGTACCGGCCTTGGCGAGAATCGCGGTGCCGTACATGAAAATGCCTTGCGGCACGAAGTCGATCACGGCAGCGCGTTTGACCGTGCCGTCGAGCGCGAACATAAGGTCGAACTGGTTGGCCTGCAGGCCGGCGACGCCATTGCCGTAGGTCGTCTCGACGAGCTGCAATTGAACGCCGAGTGCTTCGGCCAGCTCCTTGCAGATGTTCACCGAGACGCCGCGCCAGGTGATGTCGCCGATCTTCACCGCACCCGGTTTGTCGCTGTTGGTCAGATCCTTGAAGCAGAACGGCTCGGAGATCGGCGCGGCCATGCGCAGCGTCTTGCTCTGATGTACCTGCTCCCATGTCGATTTCGCCTGCTGGGCAACGGCCTTGCGGCCGGCAAGCAGGACCCCGGCACCCGCAGCCACGACGGTTGCTCCCAACGCGATACCACGCCTCGAATAGTCGACCATGTCCCTTCCTCCTCTGTTAACCGGACCCTTCCGCCCGTGTGGCCCCCATTACCGCACGACGATCGGCTGCAACTTGGTGATATCGACACCACGGAACGCATAGGCGTCGTTGAGCGCGTTCTGCACGAACCCCGAGTTCGCGAGGTAGGCGAAGGACGTCGTCAGGAAGTCGCGCCACCGCGGATCGCGCTCCAGCCGGATCGCCGCCGTCGACGGAAACAGCGCGGGCGGGCTGGGCATCGCGACGATCGAGTTGGGAACGCGCGCGCTCGTGAGCACCATGCTGGTCAAGGACGAGGAGATCGCCGCCACGCGCCCCGCCTGGAATGCCGCGATCATCTCGTTGACGGTCTGGAAGCGGTCGAGCCTGGCCTGCGGCGCCCGGCGCATGATCTCGGTCTCCATCGTGGTGCCGACGGGGACACCGATCTGGAGCTTGACGTCGTCGATCGCCTTCCACGTCTCGATGTCTGCGCCCGACCTGGCGAGGATGGCGGTGCCGTAGAGGAAGACCCCTTGCGGTACGAAATCGATCACGGCCGCGCGCTTCGGCGTACCGTCGAGCACGAACATGAGGTCAAACTGATTGGCCTGCAGGCCGGCGACGCCGTTGCCGAAAGTGGTCTCGACCATCTCGAGCCGGACACCCAGAGCCTCCGCCAGCTCCTCGCAGACATTGACCGCCCAGCCCCGCCACAGCGTGCCACCGACCTTCACGCCGCCCGGCTTGCCGCTGTCGGTGAGATCCTTGTAGAGCGACGGTTCGGCGACTGGCGCCGCCATGCGCAGCGTCTTGGTCTCGGTGATCTGCTCCCATGTCGACTTCGACTGTTGCGCACCGGCAGAACGTGCCGCGAGCATCGCGCCCGCGCCGGCCATCGCCGCGATGGCTGCCAGATTTCGCCTCAGAAGATGATCCATCTCGTCTCCTTCCTCGTTCCGGCGAGCGGCTACAATTTCGGCTCGGGCATGCGGAAGGTCGTATGACCGCGCAGGAATTCCTGTGTGCGCGCCTTGCGCGGGCCGACCAGGACTTCCTCCGGCGTGCCCTCTTCGTGGATCGTCCCTTCGTGCAGGAAGGCGACACGGTGGGCGACGTTGTAGGCGAAACCCAACTCGTGGGTGACCACGAGCATCGTGGTGCCCTCCTGGGCCAACTGACGCATGGCGAGCAGCACCTCGCCGACCAGCTCCGGGTCGAGCGCCGAGGTCGCTTCGTCGAACAGCATGAGCGCCGGCTCCATCGCCAGTGCCCGTGCGATGGCGACCCGCTGTTGCTGGCCGCCCGACAACTGACCGGGATAGCTCTTGGCCTTCTCGAGGATGCCGACCTTCCCGAGATGGACCGCGGCCAGCTCACGTGCCTGCGACTTCGTCAGTCCGCGGATCTTGATTGGCGCGATCATGACGTTCTCTTCGGCCGTCATGTGCGGAAACAGGTTGAACTGCTGGAAGACCATGCCGACATGGGTCCGCACCGCGCAAAGCTCGGACTCGCGGTACTTCATGACCTTGTTGCCGGCACGATCCGTGATCTCCCGGCCGACGAGCTTGCCCTCGAGGAAGATGCGGCCGCTGGTCGGGTAGCCCAGGAAGTTCACGCAGCGCAGCAGAGTACTCTTGCCAGACCCCGAGGCACCGATCAGGCAGACCGTCTCGCCGCGATGCACGGTCAGGTCGATGCCTTTCAGCACGGGCGTCGCGCCATAGGATTTCGTCAAGCCTTCCAGGCGCAGCACTTCAGTCACGATGGAGGCTTCCCTTCTTTCCGAGGCGCTTCTCCAGCCGCACGATCGCGTAGCTCACGGGAAGCAGCACGGCGGTGAAAAGGAGCGTGACGGCGGTGTAGGTTTCCAACGGCCGCAGCTGATCTTCGGCAATCGTCTTCGCGGTATAGAGCAGCTCACCGAAGGCGATCGTCGAGGCAAGCGTCGTGGCCTTGGCCAGCTCTATTGCACGGTTGCCGAAGGCGGGAATCATCCGTATCAGCGCCTGCGGCAGCACGACATAGCGCATCTGGTTGACGTAGCCGAAGCCGAGCGCCCGTGCCGCCTCCCACTGGCCGAGCTCGATCGAGGCGATGCCGGCCCGATAGATCTCGGCGGTATAGGCGCCGGTATAGAGCGACAGCGATACCGAGGCGGCAAACCAAGGCGAACTCTGCATCCCCGTGAGGATGGGCAGGGCGTAGAAGACCCAGATGAGCTGCACCAACCCCGGTGTATTGCGGATGGTCTCGACGTAGACGGTGCCGATCAAACGCAAGGCGCGCGACGGCGACGAGCGGAAGATGCCCATGACCATGCCGATCGCCAGCCCGCAGCACAGCGCGACCACCCACAGTTTCGCGGTATTCTCCAGCCCCTTGAGCAGCAGCGGCCCGAGATGCAGGAGGAAGGCGAAGTCCCACTGGTAGGTCATCCTCGCCGCCTATCGCTCGACGACCGCGAAGCGCCGCTCGAGATAGAGCGCGATCCGCCCGGCGGTGAACAGGAAGACGAAGCATATCAAGCCGACGATCGTGAAGGTCTCGATCGGCCGATAGATTTCCGTCGCGACGCGATAGGCCTCATAAACGATTTCCGGATAGGTCACGACGCCGGCCAGCGTCGTCGTCTTGGCGATTTCGATCATGAGCAGGAAGAACACCGGAATCATGCGACGCGCCGCCTGCGGCAGGATGATGTAACGCATGCGCACGTGGCCCGGCATGCCGAGCGCACGCGCAGCTTCCCACTGCCCTGCCGAGATCGATTGCAGGCCGGCACGGGTGAGTTCGGCCATGTAGGCCGAGCTCTGCAACGAAATGGCGATGGTGACGGCGGTGAAAGTATCGAGATTGACGCCGATCAGCACCGGCAGGGCGTAGTAGCACCAGCAGATCAGCACCAGCGCGACCGAGGTCCGGAAGAAGTCGATATAGACGACGGCGAGCGGCGCCAGGACCGGGATGCGCTGCTGACGCACGATTCCCAGCAGAATGCCGACCGGTGCGGCAATGGCGATCGAAACGCCTGCCAGCGCCAGCGTGTGAACGCCTCCTTCCAGGATCTTCGGAAGGTAGTTCAAGACAATCGGGAAGTTCCAATCGTAGGTCATTTACCGCCGGCAATGCGCTCTCTCGTGAAACGATAACATTCAAGCTTCGTGCCGCAAGAGCAAAATAGACCATCATTCTATTTTTTCGACAGAGCGACTGATGGCGCGGAATTTGCCCCGCAAGATCCTCCCAGTGTCGCGGCTCGCAAGGTCGTGGAATTTGCGCTCGGCGCTTCGACATCCGCAACGTCACGACGCCACGTCGATAATCGCCCGAACTTCCGAATTGCGACGCTACAGCGGCTTGTTTTAGCCGGGTGTCTTCAGGCGACCGCGCAGGCTATGAAACAGCACCGTGCCTTCGACGATCGGTCCGCGCAGCGCATAGTAGGGCAACGTGCGGAAGCTCGACGCGGGCAACACGAGCTCGTCGATGGCCGCCTCGCCGGCCGCCCAGCGCGCCAGCTCGCGCCCCATGATCGTCGCAGTGCAGATGCCTCGGCCGCTATAGCCAAGCGACGCCGCGATATCCGGTGCAAGCTCGAACAGGCGGGGATAGCGGTCCGGCGTCATCGCCATGAAACCGCTCCAACGGAACTCCCACTCGATATCGCCAAGCTGCGGAAAGAGGCGCCGCGCCTCCCTGGGCAACTGCTCGTAGAGCGCCGGCCTGTCGGCACCGGCCGTTCCGCCACCACCGCCGAGATGCAGGCGGCCATCGGCATGCATCCGCACGCCGACAGTCAGGTAGCGCGTATCCGACATGATCTGCCCAACGGGCAGGATGGATTTGCGCAGGTTGTCGCGCAGCGGCCGACTGACGATCTGCGGCGTCCGCGCCGGCAGGAACGTCCTCTTGAGGCCGGGCCACAGATCGTCGGTGTAACCGTTGGTGCCGACGATCACTCGTGAAGCCATGACGCTGCCGCTATCGAGCATGACCTGCCATCCCGATGCGGCGCGCCGGATGCTGCGCACATGCGCCTGGCGCCGGATGTGTCCGCCCTGCTGCAGGACCGCGGCAGCCAATCCGCGCGCATAGCCCAGTGGATTGATCGCGCCGCCGCGCGGATCGATACAGCCGCCTGGATAGAATGCGGTCCCGCTCTGGCTCTCCAGCTCGCTACGCGACATCAGTCGCAAAGGTGCGCCGCGGCGCGCCCATACGTCGACACGCCGCTGGAGGTCGGCGAGGCTGGCCGCCGAATGCGCCGCCGTCAGGATGCCCGAGCGCCGCGCATCGCACGGCATGCCGTAACGCTCGATCAGGCCGAACACCAGGTCGGGCCCCTCGCCGATCGTGCGGATCAGTTCGCCGCCGCGCTCCTTGCCGAAACGCTCCTCGATCTCGTGCGGCTCGTGCTTCAGCGCCGCCACGACCTGGCCGTTGTTGCGGCCCGAGGCACCCCAGCCCGGTTCGTTGGCGTCGAGCACGAGGACGGAGAAGCCGCGCTCGGCGAGATACAATGCAGCCGAAAGACCGGTGTATCCTGCGCCGATCACCGCGATGTCGGCTCGCTCGCTGCCGTCGAACGGCGGGATATCGGGGCCCGCCGCCGCGGTGGCCGCCCAGTACGAAGAGGGAGTACGGCCCGGATCGTCCATCGGCACCGCAGCCATCGCCCGGCCCTCCTAGGTGGATGCCGGGTTGTCGCGCTCGAGACGCCTGATCTCGGCGGCATCGCGCAGCGCATAGTACCGAATGAGCCCCGACACGAACGGCTCGACCAGACCGTGGGCGAAGATGCGGCGCGGCGCATCGGGCGGCAGCACGAAGTCGGCGGCCGGCGTACCCCGCGCGTAGCGGGCCAGCTCGCGGCCGTAGATCGTGGCCAGCGCCACGCCGCGGCCGTTGCAGCCCAACATGGTGAGCAGGCCGGGCGCCAGCTCGTGGATGTGCCACGAATTGTCGCCGTTCATCGCCATGAAGCCGGTCCACCAGAAATCGGTCTCGATCTCGCCGAGTTGCGGGAAGATCTTCTGCAGACGGCCGAGGGTTGCGCCCCATGACGGCTCGCCCTCGGCACCGAATGCCGGGCCCTGTCCGCCGAACTGCAGGCGTCCATCGGAATGTAGGCGGATGCCCGACAGCAGACGGCGCGAATCGGTCATCGGCTGGCCGCCTGGCAGGATGGTCTTGCGGACATTGTCGCGCAGCGGCCGCGTCATGAACTGGAAAGCGCGCACCGAGACGATCGTCTGGCGCAGCCCCGGCCAAAGGCCGTCCGTGTAAGCGTTGGTACACAGGAAGACCATGTCCGCCTGTACCTCACCGTGCTCGGTCTTCACCAGCCATTTGCCCGACTGCTTCTCGATCTTCAAAGCGCGCGTGCCTTCGTAGAGCGACGCGCCGGCCTTGACTGCCGCTCGCGCCAAGCCGCGGACGAAGCTCAGCGGATTGATCTTGGCGCCGCGGCGGTCGATCCAGGCGCCGAGATAATAGTCGCTGCCGATCATGTCGGCGGCTTGCCGCCGATCGAGCATCTCGACGGGCCGGCCGCGCGAGGCCCAGTAGTCGACCCGCTTGGCCATGGCCTGCATTGCCGTCGGCGTATGCGCGGCCGAGATGATGCCGGGCACAGAGAATTCGCATTCGATGGCGTGACGCGTCACGAGGTCGGCGACGACCTTTGGCCCCTCTTCCGCGGCATCGATCAGCCGTTGTCCGGCAACGGCGCCGTAACGCGCGATGATCTCGTCGGGGTCGTGCTTTGTGGCCGGCGCGACATGGCCGCCATTGCGGCCCGATGCCCCCCAGCCGATCTTGTTCGCCTCGAGCAGTACGACCCGGGCACCACCTTCGGCGGCATGCAGGGCGGCTGAGCATCCGCCGATGCCGCCGCCGACCACCAGGACGTCGGCGGTATGGCTGCCCTTCAGCGCGCTCGACGCGAGCTCGGCACCGCCGCCGGCCGTGAAGGCAGTCCGCGGCAGGCTGCTGTCGTCCTGTATCGGCAAGTACATCCGGCCTGCTCCTTGAAGGATTGAACTAGAGACCAAAGCAAATCCGACTTCAACAAAAAACGAACGGTGTTCTATTTTCATGGACACCAGAGTTCGACCGGACGATCATGCCGCCCCCACATCAACGACGGGCGGACGACAATGGATCAGGCGCATACCCACGACGCGGCGATCGGCAGGACGGGCGCCGACGATCTCGTCGCCACGCTGGTCGGCGGCGGCATCGACGTGTGCTTCGCCAATCCGGGCACCTCGGAAATGCACTTCGTCGCCGCGCTCGACCGCTCGGACGGCATGCGATGCGTGCTCGCCCTGTTCGAGGGCGTGGCGACCGGTGCGGCCGACGGCTACTACCGGATGAGCCGCCGGCCCGCGGCCACCCTTCTGCATCTCGGCCCCGGATTGGCCAACGGCGCCGCCAACCTGCACAATGCCAAGAAGGCGGCCTCGGGTGCGGTCAACGTCGTGGGCGAGCACGCCACCTTCCACATCGCCTACAACGCGCCGCTCACCGCCGACATCGAGGGCCTTGCGCGGCCGGTATCGCATTGGGTCCGCACGACGCGCAGCGTGCAGGAGCTGAGCACCGACGGTGCGGATGCCGTGAGCGAAGCGCGCCAGGGCGCCGGCAGGATTTCGACCCTGATCGTGCCCGCCGACATCGCCTGGGCACCGAGTGCCGGAGCGCGCGGCACGGCCCGTCCGCCGTTACCCGGCAAGGTGGCTTCGCCCGTCTCGATCGAGGAAGCGGCCAAAGCCTTGCGCGCCGGTGCCGGCAGCCTGCTGCTGATCGGCGGCCTGGCGGTAACGGCGCGAGGCAAGCAGATCGCCGCGGCGATCGCCGCCAAGACCGGCTGCAAGTTGCGCTCGCCGATCTCCAGTGCGCGCACGGAGCGCGGTGCGGGCCGCGTGGAAGTCGCCCGCGTGCCCTATGCCGGCGACCAGGCGATCGAAGCGCTCAAAGGCATCGAACAGGTCGTACTGTGCGGCACGCGCCAACCCGTGTCGAACTTCGCCTTCCCGGACCGATCGAACGTGCTGACCCAGCCGGGCTGCCGATTCATCGAACTGGCCTCGATCGACGACGATCTGATCGGTACGCTGCAAGCGCTCGCCGATGCCGTCGGCTTGCGGTCGTACGACGTCGAGCTTCCGGCGCAACCCAAGCCCGAACGCCCGATCGGTGCGCTTTCGCCGGAGGGCATCGCGCGTGCCATCACTTCTCTGCTTCCGGAGAACACCATCGTGGTCGACGAGGCGGTCACCACCGGCCGCGGCTTCGCCGGCATCACGTCGGCTGCCGCGCCGCACGACTGGCTGCAGAATACCGGCGGCTCGATCGGCTTCGGCATGCCGGTGGCGATCGGTGCCGCGCTCGCCTGCCCCGACCGGCAGGTCCTCTGCCTCGAAGGCGACGGCAGCGCCATGTACACGACGCAGTCGCTGTGGACGATGGCGCGCGAAAACCTCGACATCACCGTCGTCATCATGTCCAACCGTGCCTACCAGATCCTGCGCGCCCAACTGCCGCGTGTCGGGATCGCCAACCCGGGCCGCCGCTCGATCGACATGCTGACGCTCGATCGCCCGCACCTCGACTGGACCGCAATGGCGAAGGCCCATGGCGTCGAAGCCGGCGTGGCAACCGACCTCGAGAGCCTGGTGCGCCAGCTCAACCGCGGCTTCTCGCTGCGCGGGCCCTACCTGATCGAACTGGTTCTTTGAGTTCGACCGTCGGCGACGACGGAATGGCGTCGCCATCGGCGACGATGGCACGGCGTTCATCATCGGAAAGGGAAGTTCATGCGTCACAGCGGGAAGACAGCGGTCGTCACCGGTGCAGCCAACGGTATCGGACTTGCGACCGCCAAGCGGCTACATGCGGAGGGGGCGAAGGTCGTCCTGGCCGACATCGAGGCCGAGACCGCCGAACGGGAGGCATTGAGCCTCGATCCCTCGGGCCGCACGGCCAGGGCCATCAAGTGCGACGTGGCGAGCCGGGCAAACGTCGTCGCGGCGATCTCGCTGGCCGAGGACGCGTTCGGCGAAATCGACATCATGGTGAACAATGCCGGGCGGTCGCTGCCGAAGGACGTGCTCGAGGTCGACGATGCCGACATGCAGCACCTGTTCGGCCTCAACGTGATGGGCGCCTTCTACGGCACCCAGGAAGCCGCCCGGCGCATGGTGAAGAAGGGCAAGGGCGCGATCGTCAACATGTCCTCCATGCAGGGACTCCTGGCGATCCCCAACCAGCTCCCCTACGGGACGAGCAAGGCCGCCATCACGCAGCTCACCCGGGTGTTCGCCGTCTCGCTCGCGCCCAAGGGCGTTCGCGTCAATGCGGTCGGGCCGGGCACCATCCTGACGGAGGCGAGCAAGCGCAGCGTGCTGCAGAACGAGACGGCACGACGGAACGTGCTCTCCCGTATACCCATGCTGCGGCTGGGCGTGCCGGCCGAGGTTGCCACGGTGATCTCGTTCCTGGCCAGCGACGATGCCGCCTACGTGACCGGCCAGATCCTCTACATCGACGGCGGCCGGAGCGCGCTCAACATGACCGTCGCGGTTCCCGAGACCGCGTGATCGGCGGCAATGACGGCGCAGGACGTCAGTTCTGCGCCTTCAACCCGCGCATCTCGACGGCGTCGCGAATGCGCCACCACTGCGCGATCGCCGCCGCCCCCACACCGGACAGTGCGTGCAGACCGACGGGATCGAGCGGCGTCATAGGCAGGGTGAGGTCGCTCGCAGGTGTGCCGGTGGCATGCCGCGCCAGATCGCGCCCATAGATCGTCGCCAGCGCCACGCCGCGTCCATTGCAACCGAGCGCCGCGAACAGGCCCGGTGCCAGGGTGTGCATCTGCCAGGAGTCGGCCTTGTTGAAGGCCATCCAACCCGGCCACCAATCGTCGAACTCGACGTCACCCAACTGCGGGAAGACTTCCAGCAGACGCGCGCGGGCCACCTGCCAGGTCGGTGCGCTGCCGGCCCGCATCGAGGGGCCACAGCCGAAATGCAGGCGGCCGTCCTGATGGATGCGCACCGAGATCAGCACGCGCCGCGTGTCGATCATCGGCTGGCGTCCCGGAAGGATGGTCTTGAGCAGATTGTCCGACAGCGGCTTGGTCGTGAACTGTACCGTGCGGACCGGGATCACGGTGCGGCGCAGGCCAGGCCACAGCTCGTCGGTATAGGCGTTGGTGCAGAGAAGGACATTGTCGGCACGAATGGCCCCCGCCCCTGTTTCCACGAGCCACTTGGTGCCGTCACGGTGCAGCGCGCGGGCAGGCGAGTTCTCGTGGATACGCGCACCGCGCTCGATCGCCGCCCGGGCAAGCCCGCGGACATAAGCGAGCGGATTGATGCTGCCGCCACGCCGGTCGATCGAACCGCCGAGATAGAAACCGCTGCCCAGCATCGCGGTCAGCGTCGCACGATCGAGCAGCTCGAGCGGCCGCTCCCGCTTCTGCCAATACTCGACGCGATGCTTCAGCCCCTCCAGGGCCCGTGGCGTGTGCGCGGCCGTGATGATGCCCGGAAAGGCCAGCTCGCACTCGATGCCGTAGCGCTCAGCGATGGCGGCCACAGTGCGCGGACCGTTCTCGCTCGCCTCGACGATACGTGGGCCAAATGTCTCGCCGTAGAGCCGCACGACCTCTTCGGGCTCGTGTTTGGTCGCGGCGGGCAGATGGCCTGCATTGCGGCCCGATGCGCCCCAGCCGATCGACTGCCCTTCGACCAGCGCGACACGCGCGCCGGCCTCGGCCGCGTGCAGGGCCGCCGAGCAACCCGCTATTCCTCCACCGACGACCGCGATATCCACCTCCATCCGCTCGCTGAGACCGGGGAGACGAAGGGGTTCCCCACCGCGAACCCGATAGGGTGTGCGGGGAAGCTCGGGGCTGTCATCGGCTGGCCTGAACATCTTCGGTCTCAGTGCAGGCCCGCACAGAATTTCTGGATGCGTTCGCAGGCGATCGTCAGGCTTTCCATGTCCGTCGCGTAGGAAAGCCGAATGTAACCGCTCATGCCGAAGGCTGAGCCATGGACGGTCGAGACATGCTGCTCGGCGAGGAGAGAAAGAGACACGTCGGCATCGGTTTGCAGCCGGTGCCCGCCGGCGGTGGTCTTGCCCAGGCAGCCAGCGACGCTTGGGAAGGCATAGAATGCGCCGTCGGGGCGGTGACATGACAGCTCCGGCACTTTGGCCAACATGGCGAGCACCAGATCGCGCCGCTGGCGGTAGATCTCGCGCCATCGGACGACTGTGTCCTGCGGTCCATCGAGTGCCGCGACCGCCGCCGCCTGGCTGATCGTGCAAATGCCCGAGGACACCTGGCCTTGCACCTTGAGCATCTGCTCGATCAACGGCCGGGGACCGCCGCAGTAACCGACGCGCCAGCCCGTCATGGCGTAGCCTTTCGAGCAGCCGTTGATCGTCAGCACGCGATCCCTGAGCCAGGGCACAGCTTCGGCGATGGTGCAGAACGGTACGTCCGAATACATCAGATGCTCGTAGATATCGTCCGTCATCACCCATACATGCGGGTGACGCAGCACGACATCGCCAATCGCCTCGAGATCGGCGCGGGAATAGACCGTGCCGGTGGGATTGTTGGGCATGTTGATGATCAGCCAACGCGTCCGCGGCGTGATCGCCGCCTCGAGATCCTTTGGGCGAAGCCGGAAGCCGTTGTTCTGGGCGCAGGACACCAGCACGGGGTTTCCGCCCACCGAGCGCGTCATGTCGGCATAGCTCGCATAACAGGGCACCGGCACGATCACCTCGTCGTCAGGTGCCAGCGTGGCCATCAGCGCGTTGAAGATGAGCTGCTTGGCCCCGTTGCCGACCATGATCTCGTTGGCGGCAAAGTCGAGGCGATTCTCGCGAGCGAACTTGCGGCGAATCGCTTCCTTCAGCGCCCGCGTGCCATCGAGCGGCGGATAGTGCGTGTCGCCCGATCGCGCGGCGCGTACCGCCGCATCGACGATATGCTTCGGCGTGTCGAAGTCGGGCTCGCCGGTCGACAGGCTCACGACCTTGACCCCGCGCTCGGCGAGTTCGCGCGCCTTTGCCGTCATGGTGGAGGCCGGGGAAACCGAGACCCTGGAGATGTTGGGATTCACGTGAAGCATGCTGGCTGGTCCGATCACGAGCGAGGGCCCTTCAATCCGTAGATGCTCTCGGCCTCGTCGGAGGTGACGAAACCGTACTCGACATCGCGTTCGACGAGCTTGCGATCCCGCTGCGACGGTTCGCCGTAGCCGCCGCCGCCGGGCATCTCGATGATCAACCGGTCGCCGGCCGGCACGACGTAGAAACCTTTCTCGGAGAACTTCGCGCCAGACTGCAAGCGTAGCTGACCGACGGCGCCCGCGTGGCCACCGGCGCGTCCACGCGGCGGAAAGCGGACCCGCTCGAAACGATGGTAGATGCCCATCGACGAGGGTTCGCGATTGCTCACCTCCATGACCTGCCCCAGCCCGCCGCGGAACTTCCCGGCGCCGCCCGAATCGGCCCGCAGCTCCTTCCGCCAGATGACGACCGGCGTGATGGATTCCGTGACCTCGACGGGGACGTTGCGCACGCCGCTCGGAAAAGGCGTCGCCGACAGACCGTCGATCCTCGGTCGGGCTCCGGCCCCCCCCGAATGGAAGGTCGTCACGTTGAACGGTGTCCGGATCTCGTCGGCGCGACCGGTGAGGCCGTGCGCCGCCACGAGGCTGAGATTCCACAGGGAAGAAGTGCCCTCCGCCGGCATGGTCTCGGGCATCGCCTGGTCGAGGCAGCCGAACACGATATCAGGCAGCATGTGGCCGATAATCGACCGTGAATAGACGGCGGCCGGATGCAGGGCATTGACGATGCAGTTCTCGGGTGCGGTCACGACCACCGAATCGAGCGTACCGGCATTGTTCGGGATCCAAGGAGCTACCGCGCATTTCACGCCGAACGCCGTATAGGCCTCGGTGTAGCAAAGCGGGCAGTTGATCGCGAAGCTCGAGATGCCGGACGTCCCGGTATAGTCGACGCGGATGATGTCGCTCTCGATCGACAGGGTGCCGACAAGCTCGACCGGCGCCTCGAAGCCGTCGATCGTCATGCGTGCCGTCCAGCTGCCGCGCGGCAGCTTGGCGATCGCGTCCGCCATGGCCTGGCGGCTCCGCTTGATGATGATGTCGGACAGTTCTTCGAGATCGGCCAGGCCGAACTCCTGCATCATCTCGACCAGCCGGGCGCTGCCGGTGTCGTTGCAGGCGGCGAGACCGTAGATGTCGCCCACGACCTGCACCGGTTCGCGCACGTTGGCCCGCACGATCCGCAGCAGGTCCTCGTTCATCCGGCCCTCGCGGGCCAGATGCATCATCGGGATCTGCAATCCCTCGTGATAGACCTGCTTGCCGGCCGGGCTCTGGCCGATGCCGCCGATGTCGACGACGTGCGTCGTGCAGGCGAACAGGGCGACCGCCCGTCCGTCGCGGAATGTCGGGGTCACGACCGTGAGATCGAACAGGTGGCCGGTGCCTTTCCACGGATCGTTGGTGATCAGGGCGTCGCCGGGCTTGAGGGTGTCGATCGGATACTCGTTCAGGAAGTGGCCGACGGAGCGGGCCATCGAGTTCACGTGGCCCGGCGTCCCCGTCACGGCCTGTGCGATCATGCGGCCACGCCGGTCAAACACGCCAGCCGATATGTCACCTGCTTCGCGCGCGGCCGTGCTGAAGGCCGTGCGGATCAGGGTCTGCGCCTGCTCCTCGACGACGGAGATCAGACGATTCCAAAGAACCTGGCTTTCGATCTCGCCGATTCCGTTGCTGGTCATGCGGTCCTCTCGATGACGATGTGTCCGGCCCGGTTGAGGGCGGCGACGAAGCCGCTCGGCACGAGCGTCGACGTCTCGGCTTCGGTGATCACGGCGGGGCCCGGCACCGCGGCGCCCGGCGACAGGAGATCGCGCGCATAGACCTGCGCCTCGACGGCGGTGCCCGTACAGGGATCCAGCAGGGCTCGCCTGCCTTGCGCCGTGGGCGCCGGCTGCGCGGCGGGTGGATCCTCGCGATCGGGCAGCTGGCGTCGTTCCGCCAGCGACAGGGTCCAGCTCACCGCCTCGACATCCAGCCGCGGGATCGTGCGGCCGTACAGGGCCTGGTAGACCTTCTCGAAGGCCAGGCGCAGCGCCGTCGCGCCGCCCCTCCCGAAAGCCGCCGACGGCACAGGCACGCGCACTTCGTGTCCCTGTCCGCGATAGCGCATGTAGGCGATCCGTTCCTCGTGGAGCTCGGCCGATGGCGCGCCGATGCGCACCACGCCCTCGGCTTCCGCCCGCATGGCTTCGAAGAGCTCGGCCACGGCGTCAGGCGCGTAGTCCCTGAGCGAGATCACACGCGTGCGAACGACCTCGTAGGAGATCGGCGCTTGGAGAAAGCCGTGGGCGGATCCCACGCCTGCGCCGACCGGAATCAGAACGCGAGAGACGCCGATCTTCTGGGCAAGGCGGGCGGCATGCAGCGGGGCCGCGCCGCCGAAGGCGATCATGGTGCGGCCCGCCATGTCCTTGCCGTTCTCGACGGCATGGACCCGCGCGGCACTGGCCATGGTCTCGGTCACCAGCTCGGTGACGCCGTAGGCCGAATGTTCCCGATCGAGCCCGATCCTGGCCGAGATGGTTTCGTCGACTGCCTTGCGCGACGCATCCGGCAGCAAGTCGATATGGCCCCCGGCGAAGCCTTTGGGGTCGAGCCAGCCGAGCAGGAGATCGGCATCGGTCACAGTCGGCAGCGTGCCGCCGCGGCCATAGGCGGCGGGACCGGGCATCGAGCCGGCGCTGTCGGGTCCGACCGTGATGCGTCCGAGCTGATCGGTGCGGGCGATCGAGCCGCCGCCGGCGCCGATCTCGACCATGTCGATCACGGGAATGCGCACCGGGATGCCGCTGCCTTTCACGAAGCGGGCGGCGCGCGCGATCTCGAAGTGACGCGATTGCTGTGGACGCAGGCTGTCGATCAGGGTGATCTTCGCCGTTGTGCCGCCCATGTCGAAGGAAAGCGCCTTGTCGATCCCGTTCTGCGCCGCGACCGTAAGCGCCATCACCGCGCCGCCGGCCGGTCCCGATTCGACGAGGCGGATGGGAAAGCGCCGCGCGGTGTCGACCGTCGTGATGCCGCCCGAGGACATGATGAGCAACAGCGGCGCGGTCGAGCCGAGATCCTTGAAGCCCTGCTCCAGCCGCCTCAGATAGCTCTCCATCACCGGCAGGACATAGGCGTTGGCGACCGTCGTCGAGGCCCGCTCGTACTCGCGGATCTCGGGACAGACTTCGCTCGAAACGGCGATGACGGAGGGCGGGATGCGCCGCGCGATGATCTCGCGCGCCCGCTGTTCATGGGCGTCGTTCTGGTAGGAATGCAGGAAGCAGATGGCGACGGCCTGCACGCCTTCCGACACCAGACGATCGGCCAGCGCCTCGACCGCCGCTTCATCCAACGGCATCAAGACCGTGCCGTCGGCGGCGATCCGTTCCGGCACCTCGAAGCGTAGAGGCCTCGCGACCAGCGGTTCCGGCCGCTCCATATAGATGTCGTATTGCTCGAAGCGGTGCTCGTAGGCGATTTCCAGCGAGTCGCGGAACCCCCGGGTCGTAACCAGCGCCGTTCGGGCGCCCTTGCGCTCGATCAGCGCATTGGTCGCGAGGGTCGTGCCATGGACGACGAGATCGAGATCCGACGGCACCACGCCGGCCTGGTCGAGAACCTGCCGCGTTCCTTCGAGGACGCCCCGCTCCGGCGCATCGTGGGTCGTGAGGACCTTGGTCGACACGAAGCGGTCGCCCAGATGCAGCACGAGGTCGGTGAAGGTGCCGCCGATATCGACGGCCAAGCGGATCGAGGATTCACTCATGGACTGTCCGTTTGGGTGTAGGGCTGGCGGCTGTGAGGCCGGGAGGCGCGCGCCGAGCGAATGGCTTGCCAGACGGCGAGCGGCGTGGCCGGCATGTCGAGTGTCGCGACGCCGAGCGGCGCCAGAGCGTCGAGCACGGCGTTCATCACGGTCTGTGGCGAGGCCATGCAACCGGCCTGTCCCGAGCCTTTGACGCCGAGCCGGTTCGAGAGCGTCGGCGCCGCTTCGCTGAGATACCCGCCGAAGCTCGGCAGATCGGCGGCGCGCGGCAGGGCGTAGTCCATCATGGAGCCGGTTAGAAGCTGCCCCGAACCGGCATCGAAGACGACATTCTCCAGGAGCGCCTGGCCGATGCCCTGGGCGACGCCGCCATGCACCTGGCCGAGCGTCAGCATGGGATTGATGAGCACACCGAAATCGTCGACCAGCAGATAGCGATCGAGACGGATGCTTCCGGTGTCCGGGTCGATCTCCACTTCGGCGACGTGGCAGCCGTTCGGGAAGGTATAGAGGTCGCTGAGGTTGTTCTCGAGCGCCTCGAGGCCGGGCGACAGACCTTCGGGAAGGTTGGCCGGATCGCGTGCCGCCGCCGCGACCTCGACGATGCCGATCGACCTGTCGCTGCCGCTCGGCCGGAACGCCCCATCGGCATAGTCGAGACGATCGACCGGCGCCTGCAGCAGATGAGCAGCGATGCGCCTGCCTTTCTCGATCAGCGCCTCGACGGCGAGCACCAGAGCCGTGCCGCCGAGCTGCATGGACCGCGCCCCGCCATGGCCACCGCCGCCGGGCAACAGGCCGGTGTCGCCCTGGAGAAAACGGAAGGACGAAAGCGGCAGGCCGAGCAGGTCCGCCGCGATCTGCGGATAGGCGGTCTCGTGGCCCTGGCCGTTGGACTGGGTCCCGACCGAGATCGATACCGTGCCGTCGGGCTGGAAGGCCACGCGGGCAACCTCGTTCGGCGCACCGCGCGCCGTCTCCAGGAAGCACGACACGCCCATGCCGCGCAGCAATCCCTGCCGGGCGGATGCCTGGCGCCGCGTCTCGAAGCCGGCGCGATCGGCGGCCCGGACGGCATCGTCGAGATTGGCCGCGAAGCGGCCGCCGTCGATCTTCATGCCCATCGCTGTGACATGAGGAAAGGACGAGATGAAGTTGCGCCGTCGCAGCTCGATCGCCTCGATGCCTGTCTCCGTGGCGGCAAGATCGATCAGGCGCTCGATGATGTAGTTGGCCTCGGGCTTCCCGGCGCCGCGATAGGCATCGAGCGGTGGCGTGTTGGTGAAGGCGCCACGGACCTCGAGGAAGATGGCGGGGATGTCGTACACGCCACCCATGGCGCTCGCAGCGGCCGAGGTCGGGCTGAGCGGCCCGTTGGACGAGAGATAGGCCCCCATGTTGGCGACCGCCCGCACGTCGAGGGCGAGGAAGCGCCCCGCGGCGTCGAGCGCCAGCCGCACCGCTGACGTGTAGTCGCGGCCGTGCGTCGAACTGACGAAGTCCTCGGTGCGCTCGGATATCCAGCGGACGGTCCTCCCCAGACGACGCGCCGCGTAGAGGACGAGCGCCCATTCGGGATAGACGAAGTTCTTCATGCCGAAGCCGCCGCCGACATCGGGCACCGTGAGACGCATGCGATCGACGGGAATCCGGAAGACCGATTCGGCCAGCTGCTTGCGGATGCCGTGGACCGCCTGGCCGGTCAGCGTGAGATGCAGCAGGTCGGACGCGGCGTCGTACTGGCCGATGGCGGCGCGCGTCTCTAGCGGAGCGACGACGACACGGCTGTTCACCAAGTCCGCCGAGACGACATGGGCGGCCACCGCCATCGCCTCCTCGACGGCGCGGGCATCGCCCTTGCGGTATAGAAAGGCCGAGTTCCGCGACGCCTGCGGCCAGAGCTGCGGTGCTTGCGCTTCGAGCGCGGCCACCGGATCGACGACGCAGGGCAGCGAATCGTAGTCGATCTCGATCGCTTCGGCGGCTTCCAGTGCCGCACCGACGGAGTCGGCGACGATGAAGGCGACGGGATCGCCGACATGGCGAACGACGGCCCTGGCGAGCGCGGGCCGGGGCGGCACGACGATCGGCTCGATAGCATCCAGGACGGTGATGCAGGGGAGATTGCCGATCCCGTCGGCGGCAAGGTCGGCTTCCGTGTAGATCGCGACGATTCCCGGCAACGCCAGCGCCGCCGACACGTCGAGACGGATTATCCGTGCATGAGCATGGGAAGAGCGCACGACATGGCCGTGCAGGCACCGGTCGGGCAGGCGATTGCCGACATAGGTCCCCTTGCCGGTGAGAAAGCGCTCATCCTCCAGGCGGCTCTGCGACGAACCTTGATAGCACGGCACCGGACACACTCCTCACACCGCGGTCTTGGGAGGGAGATTTGCACAGGCCCTCGAGCCTGTCTAGAAAAAGAACACCGTTCTATTTTTTAAGAAACAAGGCGTCCGAAGCGGCGCCGCTAACGCCCGCCGAAGATGCGGCGTGCGATCACCATGCGGTGCACTTCGGACGGCCCCTCATAGACGCGCATGGTGCGCACCTTCTGCCCCATCATGGAGAGCGGCAGCTCCTGGGTGACGCCCATGGCGCCGAACGCCTGCTG